>OLPN01000264.1_pt1 | contig 56254 bp, 51 predicted proteins | sample 1672601 | NCBI WGS metagenome assembly OLPN01 (sample SAMEA3136704, study PRJEB25190) | human gut metagenome | reverse complement strand
ATCAGATTCATTAAAAACTGTCCGAAAAAGTGTCTTAATTTATGAGACCATTATAATGATCTGAAGTAATGATATTATAACTAAATGATCCTTCACGTCCATTATAGGTTCCTAATTCAAACCCGGCGCATGTAATTTTCAAATAATTTGCCAAGTTATATGCTATACATTCTGATATATGATCAGTTGTTGTTATATCTTTTTTAAATTTAAATAAACCACTAATTTGTGTATCGGGATTATATAACCATATTTTTTCACTCCGACCACTGCCTTCTGAAAATCCATTATAAACTTCCCAATATGAAAAATCCTTCATAGCACTCCTTAATTGTAACCAATATGTATAATTATAGCCTGTCTGCAAAAATGTGTAAAGAAGCAACTCAATAAAGTTAGCAAAGTTATCCGTTTTTGATACTGAAAAGTTCTCATAAAATTCTCAAACAAGGATAGCTTCTTGATTCAAGAACAAATTTTCAAATAAAACAGACCGTCTTAAATATGTCTCTTGCATGTTACTTATGGGAGTACTTTCTACATAGCTCCATTCTAATATAGCCTTATTTTTATACATTTTCGCCCCTGAAAACTGCCCGGATATAGTGTTAAGGTAACTGGTAAGAAGTCTGGTAAGTCTGTAAAGAAGACATTAAAGGCTACTATCACAGTTAAGAATCCTTCTCTTACATTAAAGGCAGCTAGCGAGGTTGCAGTTGGTGCAAAGGAGACAGTTAAGGCTACAGTTAAGCCAGCTTCAACAAAGGTTACATTCTCATCTAGTGATGATGCAATTGCAACAGTTGATGCTACAACAGGTGAAGTTACTGGTGTTAAGGCTGGTGAGGTAACAATCACAGCTAAGGCTGGTAAGACAACAAAGACTGTTAAGATGGCTGTTAAAGATTTCATCCTTAAGGATGTTAAGCAGGCTACAACAACAAAGCTTACAGCTACAGTTGCTGGTAATACATCTGCTTTAAAGGCATCTGATTTCGTAATCACAAATACAAACTCTAAAGCAACTGTTGCTGCAAAGAGTGTATCTGTTGATAAAACTGATAAGACACAGGTTACAGTTGAGACATATGTAGCTATGGCTGATGGCAAGGATTACACTGTAACAGTAGCAGATGTAACAAAGACATTCACTGCTACAGATGGAAAGATTGTTAAGGCAGAAATTTCTCCTGCTTCAGTTGTAGTTCCAACTCCTGCAAATAATTCTGATGGATCAAATGCAAATGATATCGTTGCTAAGTTCACTGATGCAAGCGGTGTTGAGATTGCATCTGTTAAGCCATTAGAGGGAACAACTAAGGTTCCTACAGGATTCACATATGTTGAATTCAAGGTAGATGCTACAAACAATGGTTATCTTTCAGGAAATACTTTAAACCTTTACAAAGTAGGAAACACAGCTAAGGTTACAGCTATCGCTCATACTGGAAAGTACAATGCTTCCGCAGTTGAGGAAGGAAATATTACAGCAGAAGCTACTATCACTGGTGTAGATCCAACAGCTGTTACAACATCTGCATGGAACGTTAAACTTGGAAAGAAGACAGATAATGCTTCTGAGTTCAAGAACATCAAAGAAACAAAGCTTGCTGTAAAGGATACTGATGTATACGCATATATCCAGAGAGCAACTTCTGATGGAAAGACAGCTAATGCAAAGGATTATACATTCGAAAGCTCAAACAATGATGTTATGACTGTTTCAACAGCTTCTACAAATGTTAAAGATACAACAGCTGTAGCTGTTACTCCTTATAAGTCTGGTACAGCTTACATCATCGTAAAGGATGCTAAGAAGAATGTTGTAACAACACTTGCTGTTACAATTGGTGATGAGAGAAAAGTTACTGCTTTATCTCTTGATAAGAATTCATTTGTACTTTCTTCTAAGGATAATATTGATAATGATGTAACTGTAAAAGCTACAGCAAAGGATCAGTATGGTGAAGAGGTTGCTATTACTTCTGGATTAACATGTAAGAATGCAAACTCACAGATTGATGATTCTAAGAACATTGATATTACAAAGAATGCAATTAAGGTAACAAAACCAGGTCTTACTAGAGATGGTAAGGATTCATCAAATACTTACATTGTTGAGTACAAGGATGTAAAAGTAACATTTACAATCGTTGTAAAGGCATATGATAAAACAACTACTACACCAGCTGCATTTGATTTAGTTTTAGGTGCTGATAAGGCAGATGCTATCGTAAAGGCTGACGCTACAGCTAATACAACAATTTCAGCTGATGTTATCGGTTATGACAAGAATGGTGTAAAGGTTGAGAAGGTTGCTGCAACAGATGCAACTTGGAAACTTGAAAAAGATGGTAAAGCTGCAAAAGATGCAACTGGTGTAACAACTGGTTCTGCACTTAGCACAATTAATGTTAACAACATCTCTAGTGGTGCACAGATGGCTTCTGGAATTTATACACTGACTGTTACATACAAAGAAAAGAAATTCGTTAAGACTTTCGAGGTTACAAATACTCAGCCTTCAGTAAGTGTAGAGCGTGTTGCAACAGAGGGCGCTAGTGTTGCTAGTTGCTTCAAGTTTACATATGAAGGAACAGAGCAGAAGAATGTTAAATTCTATGGCTTAGATGGCACAACAAATGTTACAAATACTTCTGGTGAGGTATATGTTTCTAAGGCAGATGTTACAGTATCTATTGGAAAGAATACAGTTGTTCTTACCGTAAATATTGGTTTAACAGTTACAGTTAAATAATTATCTGGTTAAATTATCAAAAGGGAGTGATTCATTTGAATCATTCCCTTTTTTGATAAAAAATATGAAAAGGGAATCGGTATTGATCCGATTCCCTTTGGTGTTATCCTATCAGACTATATACTATGGATAAATTATTTTGTAAATGTTGTATTTACATCAACAGATACTTCATAAGAAACACTTGCACTATTAGTTACTGTAACTTTTACAGTTCCTACATAGATAGCATCCTTAACTGTCTTGGACTGACCTGGATCAACAGAAATCTTAGCTGCGTTAAGTTTTGTAAAGTCAGCACCATTAATGCTGAACTCTACGTTAGCTGCTACGACTGCAACTGGATCAGTAATATCAGCAGTTGTCTTCTTGTCAACAACCTTAGTTGCAACACTTGTTGACTGAGTATCCTTTACAGTAAATGTTCCTGTAAATGTCTTTTTATCTGCTGTAGCAGATACTACATAAGTGCCCGCAGTAAAGTTCTTAACAATCTTGCCACTTTTATTCGTTGTAAGAGCAATTATGTTTCCAGATACATTGTCTTTCTTTCCGTTTACAGTAATTGAAGAAGCAGTAACAGTTCCGATTACTGCACCTTCACTGTAAGCAACAACGCTAACATTGATATCCTTCTTAGCAATATCTGCAGCAGAAGTGTAAGCACCGATTGCTAAATCAACATCTGTAGCAGAAAGCTTTAATCCAAGGCTCTTTGCCTGTGCTGGATCTGTAACAGAAGCTTTAACAACGTTTACAGTAATGACACGTGTAATTGTATCATTACCAGTTTTAGCTTCTACCTTAACATTGTATGTTCCAGCTTTAACACCAGAAGCATCAATTTCAACCTTGTCTGTAGTACCAGGTGTAAATGTAAGGTTTGTTTCTCCATCGCCTGTATTTTTATTCATTACAGTTGGTGTAATAGAAGCAATTCCGAAATCGGCGCCATACTGGTCAATACCCTTTACATCTGTAGAAATTGTTGAATTAACATTGTTTGCAACAGTGAGTGAAGATGTTGCAATCTTAATATCAGCAAGTTTTCTGTCAGCAGTTACAACAACTGGAAGAGATGTAACAACTTTGTTATCCTTTAACACATTGATGTATGCTGTACCAGCCTTAACACCCTTAACGTCAACAGGTGTTGCATTCTTAGCTGATGGTGTCTTAGCAACAAGTAATACAGAATCATCACTTGATACTACTGTATATTTTGAATAATCAGTAATCTCTTTGTTATCAGATCCCATAAAACGGAAGTTTGCTACCATATTGCTGTCGCTAGATGAGAGCTGATTGTTCTTCTTAGCCCAATCAACCTTATCACCCTTCTTAACAATAGTTAACTCATATCCAGTTGTAGTTACAGGAGTATCAGCTACTGCTGTAATGTCAACTTTCTTTGTGATAGCTCCAACTTCCTGAGCTTTCTCATCATATTTGTATGTATGGTATGTGATTTCAGCTGTACCCTTGTTTCCAACTACCGGAAGAACAATTGCATCACCGTTTACATAGCCCTGAGTTGTAGAAAGTGTGAAGTCTACGTTTGCTGGCTTTGTGCTAGTAAGGAACTCTTTAACTACGATATTATTCTTATCAACCAACTGACCGTTGATCTTTGTTCCATCAGTATTTGCAGGAACCTGAACTGGTGTAACATTTACATCTGTAACAACACCATCTGTAGCAGTAAAATCTTTTACAGTTCCAGCAAGTTCTACATTATACTTAGCACCATCAATCATCTCTGCGAATGTTGTGATAGTAACCTTTGTAGCGTCTGCTTTGTCAACTGTTACGGCCTTAACAGCAATAACGTTGTTGTTAACTGTGTTTGTCACCTTGATATCAGAAGCTTTGATATCAGAAGTCTTACCAGAAACTACAGCTTCAAGAGTATCATATTTTGTCTGTTTTACGCTCTTGAAAATATAAGTTTTAACTTCCATATCAACAGTCTTTGTTGTCTTACCAGCCTTAGCTGTGATTGTCACTTTACCAGCCTTAACACCAGTAACTTCACCTGTTGTTGCATCGACTGTTGCAATTGCATCATCGCTAGATGAGAATGTAACCTTTGTTGAAGCAGGCTTAACTGTTGCCTTAACAGTTTCCTTAGCACCAACTGCAACTGCGCTAGCTGCCTTTAATGTAAGGGATGGATTCTTAACTGTAATAGTAGCCTTTAATGTCTTCTTTACAGCCTTACCAGACTTCTTACCAGTTACCTTAACAATATTTTCCACTGACCATACTGCCAGCAGAGTGGATAAAACAGGTATCTGCAGCATAGCATGTTGAAGAAGCTTTCAATCTTAAGTAACGTACAAGCAACGCACAAGAAACGGGGTAGTACAAACTGAATTTATATGACCATATTTTGTGAGACATTTTTGCTGGAAAAATTTAAGTAACACACAAGTAACAATTCCGATTTTTCATATTTTGTCGATTGCTTCAATGAGTTCGTGGATGTCCAAATGCGTGTAGACACGTTCGGTTAATGTCATGGCTCCGGCATGGCCGACAATTTTTTTGATAATGGTCTGATCCACATGTGCATCGGCGAGCATTGAGATCGTTGTATGACGGCAGCAGTGTGGGGTATGGTCGATGTTCAGGGGCTGCAGCAGTGGTTTAAATACATTGATGTAATAATTATGGTAAGTAAAATGCTCACTGTCCATGGTGTGGATAAGGTATTCACTGTGCGAACAGTCATTGTACCAGGAGGTGTAAAAGGGCAGGACTTTTTCGGCGATAGGGACTTTGCGGATACCATTTTCTGTTTTGCTGTCAACTACGTCGAAGTATCGTTCAGGCAAGTGGACATTTTCTTTTTTCAAGTCAAGCAGTTCGGAAACACGGACCCCATTGTAGATGAGCATAAGAACCGTCTGGTAATAGCGGTCATCGGTATGTTTCCATAAGGTTTTTATTTCTTCCGCCGTGAAGCGGTTGCGTTCTGCTTTATTTGGATTACGGTCTTTATATTTGGTGATGTTGACATAGGGAGAGTAATCCTTGCAGATAATTTCGTGTTTCATCGCATAGTCGTATAACTGATTGAACAGGATGCGGAGCTTTTTTAGGGTGGGATAATTTTTCCCACAGCGGTCGACGACGCGTTGCAGATCATCCAGGCGCAAATTGCGGAATGGTACATCTGCGATATCTTCACAAATGGAATATGCGGCGCGGTATCCTTTGATGTTGGAGGCGGAGGTGGTCGGAAATTTTTCTTCGGACCAGCGCAGATAGATGTCATGGAAGGTAAGCTTCAGGGCAGCTGCATCAATTGGATAGTCATTGTATTTGGCTAGTATTTGTAAGGCTTCGGCCCGGGAGGCAGCGTATCCGATAACTTGGAATTTTTGTACACGTTTTCCGGTTTTGTCATTGTGGTACCAGCCGGTGGTAATTCGCGCTGCGTAGGGCCTTCTTCGGTTCCCGGATAATTTTACGACTCCGCCGTATCCGTTTGGTAATCTCATGGTTGTAATCCTTCTTTCTTTTGTGATTTATAGAGTAGTTAACATAGATGGTACTATAGTTTTCTTGGTGTGGACAAAAGGAAAATTTAAGAGTATTATGTTGAATAGGTATGTACTTATAGAAATAATTGAGTAAAAACATACAAAATACATTGATTCGAAGGAGAAAATATCTTGAGTAAGAAGGTTTATGCAAATAAGAAGAAAACAAACGCATTACTGATTCCAATCATACTTATGATGGGATTTGTTCCGTTGATCGTGCATATGTTTGAGTATGATGCCAATCTGTCGCAATTTGACTGGTTCCCAGCGAGTTCCGGGTTACAGACAGATTTCTTTTTCGCATGGAAAATGATAGCGATAGTGATCCTTGGAGTTGTGATGATCGGAATCATGTTATATCGGTATTTAAAAAAGAAAGAACAGTTTCAGTTTGAAAATTCATTTTATATGCTGTTTGTTTATGCAATGTTTGTTGCAATGTCTGCATTATTTTCAAGCTATAAGTACTGGGTTGTCAGAGGCACCTATGAATTGTTTGAGCCGGTATGGGCTGTATTTGCCTATATGATATTGTGCTATTACGTATATAATTATGTACAGGAAGAGAAGCAGGTGAACAAAGTCCTGTTATGGGCCGGAGTTGGAATGGCGATGGTAACGCTGATTGGTGTACTCCAGTATTTCGGAAAAGATATTTTCAAGACGGTTTTCGGAAAACATCTGATTACGAATGTAAGTTTTTGGGATCAATTAGATAATTTGAATTTCAATATGGCAGAGGGAACTTCTTATACAACACTGTATAACCCGAATTTCCTGTCCTTTTATTTCGGAATGTTAATTCCATTGTTGGCATGCTTGTTTATCGGAGCAAAGAAAGTATGGCAGAGAGCGGCATTGGTTGTGGCCGAAATCCTTTGTATCATATGCCTGAAAGGAAGTGGAAGTGATTCCGGTTGGATGGCAGTGGCAGCAGGTGCTGCGATTGCAGTATTGGTATTGCTGAGCCGTGGCAAAAAGCTCCGTTATGTAGGTGGAGCGTTGGTGGTGGCAGGCATCATTGGAAGTATTGTGATTGCCAATACCACATCTTTTGGGGAAAGAATCAAGAACACGATTACCGGTACCTATCATATGGAAGACCAGTATTCATTAAATGACATCGCTACAAATGACGAGGATGTTGTATTAAAAATCTGGGATAATGCATTGTCAGTTTCTTATGATATCGCAGAAGATGGAACTATTCAGATTCTGTGCAAAGACAGTGATGGGAATCCGCTGGGACAGACTCTGGCAGATGAAGGAACACAGACTTATTCCATCGATGATGAGCGTTTTGCAAATGTGCAGGTACAGCCGGTAATGTTTGATCAGACTGCTGGAATCAGTGTGTATGTTGATGGTATTTCCTGGAATTTTGTGAAAACCGATGATGAGGGATATGAGTTCCTCAATCCGGCAGGAAAACTTGTCAAATATGAAAAGGTAAAACAGTCCAATCTGTTCAAAGAGGATGCGATGAGTTCCCGTGGACATATTTGGAATACCACAATACCGGTTTTAGGAAAGCATGTGTTTGTAGGATCAGGAGCAAATACCTATTTGCTGGAGCGTCCACAAAATGATTATTTTGGTCAGGCATATATCTATGGATTTAACAATTATGATGTAAAAGCGCATTGCTGGTATCTTCAGCAGTGGGTGGAGACCGGATTGTTTGGAACGTTGGCATTGATTGGATTTTTACTGTGGTATATCATTCGTTCCGTTCGGATTTATCGCAGAGTCGATTTGCACGAACATCTCAGCTGGGTTGGATTTGGATTGTTTGCAGCAGTTCTCGTGTATGTGATCGCAGCAGTTGCCAATGATTCTAACGTATGTACAGCACCGGTGTTCTGGGGAATGTTTGGTCTTGGCATGGCAGTCAACCGTATGCTTGTGACAAAGGAAAATCTGTTTGTAAAAGCAGAAGATACACAGACAACAGAGAACGACAATGCAGAGGTGCAGCAGAAGAATGATGCCGCGCCGGTTAATGAAAGTGTTAAGGCAGAAAACAAAAATGGAAAACAGAAAGCTTCAAGCAAGAAACAATCCAGAAAACAGCGTAAAAATCAAAAGAAATAAGAAAGCATAGGATAAAAATATATTATGTTACAAAAGAAATCGAACGGAAATGAAACGGCGAAATATATAAGAATTGCTGTATTATTGATTTATGATATTCTGGCAGTGTTTTTGGCAGAAATCATTTCTATTTGGACAAGATTTGAATTCAGTTTAAAAAATGAGCAGTGCATACCATATTTGGAGACTGCAGTTCGCTATTTTTGGATCAATGTATGTGTCACGCTTGTGATTTTTGCAATCATGCATCTGTATAATAGTTTGTGGAAATATGCAAGTGTGCAGGAATTGTTAAATGTGGTCGTAGCGTGTTTGCTCAGTGCAGCATTGCAAAGTTTGGGAATGCATATGTTGCAATGGAATATGCCGCGTTCCTATTACATCCTGTATTTCTTCTTTTTACTGGCATTGATTACCGGGAGCCGGTTTGTGTATCGTGGACTGCGTATTATCCGTCATAATTACCTTGGAATCAGTGTGGGAAAGATAGTTCCGACGATGGTGATCGGTGCAGGAGACAGCGCATACTTTCTTATCAAAAATATGGAGAACAGTCCGCAGATCCGTAACCGCGTAGCTTGTGTCATTGATGCAGATCAGAATAAGATCGGAAGCCAGATCCTTGGGACCCCGATTGTGGGAAATGACAGCAAAATTCCATGGGCTGCCGAAAAGTATGGTGTGCGGGAGATTTTTATTGCAATTCCGAATCTTCCGGGAGCAAGAAAAAAGAAAATCCTGGAGCTCTGCAAGAACACCGGATGTAAGATTAAGATTCTGCCGAGTATGGCACAGATTGTCAATGAGGAAGTATCCGTATCGAATTTCCGTGAGGTAGAGATTGAAGATCTCCTCGGAAGGGAACCGGTAAAGACGAATCTGGATGAAGTGATGGGATATATTGCAGGAAAAGTCGTGTTGGTTACCGGCGGTGGCGGTTCTATAGGTAGCGAGCTTTGCAGGCAGATCGCGGCGCATCATCCGGCGCAGCTTATCATTTTCGATATTTATGAGAATACTACCTATGATCTTCAACAGGAATTGAAAAAGAACTTTCCAAAGCTGAATCTGGTCGTACTCATTGGATCGGTGCGAAACACGCATAGGGTAGATACCGTATTTGCAGATTATAAACCGGCAATCGTTTTTCATGCAGCTGCACACAAACATGTGCCACTTATGGAAGACAGCCCGAATGAGGCCATCAAGAACAATGTATTTGGAACTTATAATGTAGCGATGGCGGCAGGAAGAACCGGTACGGAACGCATGGTTCTCATTTCTACAGACAAAGCCGTGAATCCAACGAATATCATGGGAGCATCCAAGCGTATCTGTGAGATGATCATTCAGGGAATGCAGCATCGTTTTACAAAAACCAATTATGTGGCGGTACGATTTGGAAACGTATTGGGAAGTAACGGAAGTGTGATTCCCCTGTTCAAAAAACAGATCGCAGAGGGCGGTCCGGTTACGGTCACAGATAAAAATATCATCCGATACTTTATGACCATTCCGGAGGCGGTATCTCTGGTGCTGCAGGCAGGAGCATATGCGAAAGGTGGAGAAATTTTTGTCCTTGACATGGGAGAGCCGGTAAAAATTGATGATATGGCAAGAAACCTGATCAAATTGTCCGGATATGAGCCGGATGTGGATATTCCGATTGTTTATACCGGATTACGTCCGGGGGAGAAGATGTTTGAAGAATGCCTGAAAGAAGAGGAGGGATTGCAGAAGACAGAGAATGATCTGATTTTCATTGGCAAACCGATTGAATTCGATCAGGAAGAGTTTTTTGAACATCTCAAGGATTTGAAGAAGACGGCATATGAAGATGATCCGCAGATGAAGGTGGTAGTGAAACGATTGGTGCCGTCTTATCAGTTGGAAAAGAAAAAAGATTGCTAGGATTTATGGAAAGGGTATTTTCATAATTTAATATGGTAGCTAGAGGGGCAGTAGAGCATACTGCCCCTTTATTATTTTGGAAAACTTTATCATTGTTGGAAAAGCAGGAGGAAGTTACGATGCTTTTAAGAGAAGAAGCGAATAAATATTTAGATTACTGCAAGTTTCAAAAGGAACTTGATGACAAGACCATAAAGGCATATAAAGCGGATCTTCAGCAGTTTATTGGGCTTATTGGAGAAAGTGTAAACAATCCGGATAAGGAGATTTTAAATGCATATCTTCTATATCTCCATCGCACATATAAACAAAAAACCGTAAAAAGAAAAATTGCCAGTGTAAAGGCATTGTTTCATTATTTGGAGGAGGAAGAAATAATAGACATAAATCCTTTTCATAAAGTGAAAACAAAGTTCAAGGAAGAACTCGTTCTGCCAAAAATTATTCCGAAAGATATCATTGAGCAACTGCTGAATCATCTTTATAAAGAAAGAGCAATGAATGATTATTCTGAATGGCGCAGAAAAATCATATTGCGGGACATCGCGGTAGTAGAAACACTATTTTCCACCGGCCTTCGTATATCAGAGCTTTGTCATTTGCAGAATAAATATGTTGATTTGAATAATGGCGTGTTATGCATTCAGGGAAAGGGCGGAAGAGAAAGATATATCCAGATAGGAAATAGCGATGTATTGGCGATATTATTAATTTATAAAAAATCTTTTGAGGATGAGATAAAGCAATGCGGATATTTTTTTGTTAACCGATATGGAAATGCATTGTCATCGCAATCAGCCAGAAATATGATTCATAAATATGCCAATGAGATAAATGTTGATATAAATATTACACCTCATATGTTCCGACATTCCTTTGCGACATATTTGATGGAAGAGGATGTAAATATCAGATATATACAGAAAATGTTGGGACATGCATCTATAACTACAACTCAAATATATACATACGTGACTACGGAGAAAGAAAAAGAAATTTTGAGGACGAAACATCCAAGAAATAAAATGGAATTCGACAGAAATTTACAAAATTAGTTATAATCAGCTTGCTAAACGATGAAAAAAATAGTATGATAGATTTGGTAACGATAATTAGAAATTATTGAGAGGGATTTCATCAATCGTGCAGATGAGGGTTAGTCTATCGTTATTTGTTGGAAATACAATAGAATTTGGATATAAGATAATACACAATTATCTAATAAAGAAACGATGGATAATTTGTAGTTATCTGTCAGAAATATTATAGGACTCTTCAGTGTGTATTTTTTATAGGAGATTAATATTATGGATAAGTTGGCAGTAGATAGATTTATACGTAAATTTGGAATAGCTGTTGCTCAAGGAAATGCGGCTGTATTCGGAGGAGCTGGTTTATCGCAAGAATCAGGATTTGTTAATTGGAAAGAGTTAATGCGTGATTTTGCCGCCGATATCAGACTTGATATTGATAAGGAAACTGACCTCATTTCGGTCGCGCAATATTATAAAAATGAAATGGGTGGGAATCGCAATGGATTAAACCAAGAAATACTAAATCAGTTTACTAAAAATACAAACCACAATTCAACATTAAATGTTCTTTCAGAATTACCGATTTCAACTTATTGGACCACGAATTATGATCACTTAATTGAAGATACCTTAGAGCAAAAAGCCAATTATAAAGTCGAGTGCAAAAGAAATGAAGAAAGCCTTACTATTAACAGGCAAGATAGTGATGTTTTGGTATATAAAATACATGGCGATATTGACGAACCAAATAAAGCTATAATTACTAAAGATGATTATGAATTATTTGAAAAAACGCACAAACTTTTTACAACAGCACTACAAGCTGATTTGATTTCAAAAACGTTTGTTTTTATAGGTTATAGTTTTAATGATCCTAATTTATGGCAAATCCTTAGTAGAATTCGAATATTAATTGGAGAAAACCAAAGAGAACATTTCTGCTTTATTAAGGAACTAAATGAACAAGATTATACTAAATATACTGGAAAACAAAAAGTTAAGAATCATGAGGAATATTTGTATGATAAAATCCATCAGGAACTAATGATTAAAGATTTAAAAAGATATGGAATCCAAACTGTTTTAATTGACAGCTACAGTGATATTCCATTGATATTATCCAAAATCAAAAAGAACTATATCACCAGTCGTATTTTTATTGCAGGAAGTTGTCGTAATTATGGTACATGGGAAAAGGAAAAAGCATACAATTTCTTATTTCAATTAGGTTACCAGTTAGTAAAAAATGGATATCATATATCTTCTGGTTTTGTCGAAGGGGTTGGACCTCAAGTTATTAACGGTGCATTAAATGCAATTAATGATTATAATTTAAATATTGAAAAAACCATTGTAATAAAACCTTTACCATTAATTGATGGTAGTGATAAATATATGAACGAATCCTCAAAAAAAATGTTCCAAAATAATATGATTGAGAATGCAGGAATAATTATTTTTCTTTTTGGTAATAACTATTATAATGGAGAATTAAAGATTTCACAAGGGGTTCTACATGATTTTCAACGCGCACAAGAGCACCATAAATATATAATTCCGATTGGAACAACGGGTTACTGTGCAGAATATATTCTTTCAGAAATCGAAAAAAATATTGATGAATATATATATTTAAAACCTTATTTACATAAATTAAAATCAGAAATGAATCCACAAAAATTGGTAGAACTAATAATTAGCATTATAAAGTATATTAAATCTTTGTGAAAAAATTACTCCCATACATACAAATAAGTTTGTCAGTGGCATTGCAAACTAATGATATATCATAATCGCTAATGCATGAGCAGTTATAATATTTTATTAATTTTGAATGAATAATAGTGATTAATGCATTCGTATAGTTATCTATAAACAAATGGTTATTTTTATGCCATATGTTGATATAAAGTCCAATATTGTCTGCAGATAAAACAACAAGTCCATTTGTTTTATCTGCATCGCAATAGTTCCGAATAAGGGTTTCAAAAATAAATGTACCTATGCATATTTTTTGACAATCATTTCTCTGAATATATATATCTAAAATTCTATTTGTTGCATTTTCAATATCTTTTTTTTCATCTCTAATTGTAACCATATTATAATTTCTCAAAAATTTGTATTTATCAGGTATATTTGATTTTTCTATATGAAAAAGAATAGGAAAAAACGAAATCTTATTTTTAACAATATATTCTAGTTCCATAATACACCACTTTTTTTCAAAAAAACTTGAATCAAAAACAATAATTACTCCATAGTTGGCATTTTTGAATGAATCAAGTATATAAAATAAATTACTTAGTATTTCATCCCCCAAATGAACATTTATTTGATCTAACCATATATTAATTCCATACCTTTTGATTGTGTTTATAAAATCTTTTACAAAATCATTATAAATATTTTTTGAATACGAGACAAAAAAATCATACTGTTGCAAAGACAAACTCCTCTTACTTTCTATTTAGTTACAATATTTCTGACAGATAACTACAAATTATCCATCGTTTCTTTATTAGATAATTGTGTATTATCTTATATCCAAATTCTATTGTATTTCCAACAAATAACGATAGACTAACCCTCATCTGCACGATTGATGAAATCCCTCTCAATAATTTCTAATTATCGTTACCAAATTTAAAAATAGAGCAAAAAGCAAAGCACATAAATCTACCAATAAATGTAGATATATGATATAATTAACAAAATTGTGTATTGTGAAGAAAGCTGAGGAATAGAAATCATGGAAGCGGAAAAAGAATGGCTGGCGGAAGATGGAGTCGATGATGCCGGCACAATTAGTGTTAATACAGATATTGAGTCAAATGCAGAGACAATTTATCCGGCCAGAAATATTAAAATTGATAGAGTACAGTTCTCTATTTTTGAGTTGAAACGTAGATATGATAAAGGATTGATTTGTCTGGATCCAGATTTTCAGCGAAATGAAGTGTGGAGTACAAGGCAGAAATCAGAGTTGATAGAGTCTGTTGTCATGGGAATCCCATTGCCACTCATTTATCTTGCGGAGACAATGGAAGGAAAATTAGTAATTGTAGATGGACGGCAAAGACTTACTACGTTTTTTAAATATTTGGATAATGCATTTGCAATTAATGGGTTAAAAATCATGACAGAGTTAAATGCCTGCAAATTCCGGGATCTTGAGAATGATGTGAAAAAGAGCAAATACGCAACTGAAATTGAGGATTTTCAGCTGGTTATTCAAATTATTAAATATCCGACGCCGGATCGTGTTCGGTTTGACATTTTTGACCGCGTTAACCGTGGTGGAACACCTCTGAATAATCAGGAGATGCGTAATGCACTCTATCAAGGAGCTGCGACCAGATTGCTGAATGAATTGGCAGCAAGTGAGGCGTTTAAAGAGGCAACGGGGCATTCGGTTAGTCCGCTTCATATGAAGGATAAGTATATTATTTTGAGGGCCTTGAGCTTTTATTTATGGAAGAAGGACATTCTTAAGAAGAAAAATGGAGAAACGGTGGTCTATCGAAGCGATATTGAGGAGTTCCTGGGTTATTCCATGGAATATTTGAACTGGGTGGACGACACTTCAAGAGAAGAATTGAAAGACTTATTTCTCAAGGTAATGAAACGTTGTTATGATAAGCTGGGAGAGGATGCATTCCGAATTCCTACAGATAGTGGAAGACGTAGACCTGTCAGCATGACATTATTTGAGAGTCTATTTTATTTTGTGACGTTGATTGAAGAGGAACAAAAGGAATTACCGGTGGGAGCAGAACGAAAAGCATTGGACGATATGCTTGAGGACGGTGTATTCTTAGATGCATTGACTTATAATGTAGATAGTGCGGTTCATGTACAAAATCGATTTGATACGGTCGAACAAAAATATAAGGAGATTATGGATGCTTAAAGAAATATTTGTAGATGGATATAAGAGTATTAATCAAGAGAGCGTGGAATTAAAACCGTTCACTTTGTTTTCGGGAGTTAATTCTGCAGGAAAATCTTCGATGATCCAAGCGATAAATTGTGTGTTTGATCTGCAAAGAAAACAATCAGTATCACAAGATAATCGGGGCGATGCGGAAATTGGCAGATTTGTGGATGTCCGAAATAATATCAAAGGAAACAAAGAGATTGTTTTTAAAATGAAAGAAGAGGACCTACGAGGAAAAATATATGATTTGGAGGTGATTTTTAGCGGAAGTGAGACTAGTAATGCGACGAGGATGGAGGCTCCTTTCAGTTTGCTGCATAAGAATTATTTTGATGAGTATAAGAAAATTTATCTTTCGGTAGAGCGGATTGGGGTGCAGAATACCTATGAATTGAATGTTCATAATCATCTGGCTATTGGGGAAAGGGGAGAGTATGCGTTTTCGTATCTGGCATATTTTGGTCAGGATGCATTGAAGGAGTCGGATTTCCTGTATCATCCGGACGAAGTTGGAATGAGTCTGAATAATCAGGTGAATTATTGGATGGATTATTTGTTGGGATTTCAAATTCGGGTGAAATCAATTCCGGAGGTAGATCAGGTGATTGCAACGTATGCAAATTCGAAGAGCAATCGATATTACAGAGCTACGAATGTCGGAACCGGAGTGACCTATATTGCGATGCTGATTATCGCAGCACTATCCTGCAGAAAGGGAGACACGCTCATTATTGAGAATCCTGAGATTCATCTCCATCCAAGAGCACAGTCCAGATTGATGGAGTTTGCAGCTTTCTTATGTGAGCGAGGATTACAGATAATTATGGAGACACATAGTGATCATATTTATAATGGCATGCGTAAGTGTATTAAGCGAAAAGCATTAGGCAGAGAGCGAATCGCAGCATACTATTTTGAACTGGATGAGACAATGCAGACAAAAATCTACCACATTTCATTCAATGACCAGGGAGCTGAAGAAAATCATCCATATGGAATGTTTGATCAGTTTGATGATGATCTGGATGAACTGATCGGAATGTAAGAGGCGTCTATGAAGGAAATTTTACTAAATGAAAAATCGCTGGATGGGCAGTTTGAAAACATGGAAGATTTTTACCAGACACTTCCTGTGATGAGCCGGAACTTGAAGATGCTGAGAGATAATCAGGTGATTTTACAAAAACATAGTTCATTGTATCAGCATAAGATAACGAAAAATATATCATTATTTGATCTACAAAATAAAAAAGGAAATGTAGATCCGACCCAAAGAGATAAGTTGAATATGTGGAAACGACAAATAGCATCGCTTATGAGAACACCGCCGTTTTGGGATAATGATTCTGAAAGTGCAGATTCTATTCAGGAAGCTGCAAAACGAAATACGGATGTGTTGTCTTTTTCACATGATGAGTATAGAGACAGGATTCTATATGTTCCTTGTGATGAGGACATATATACGGTACGTTCTGCGGTTAGCACAGAATATCTTGCAGAGACGATGTTTCAAAAGAAGTATATTGACAGGATAGAGTATATCAGACAACGGTATCAGGATGGTAGAATACGGACTTGTTACATTGATATGGAAACCAACAGTGTTGAGGAATTGGAAAAGCAGGAATTGGAAGAATTGATAGAGGGGTTGGAACGGTTTGAAGCTGCTTCGACCTGGAAAGATATTTTATCAGATAGATTTTTTGATTATAAAAGCTATCAACCACCTTCGGCTAAATATAATGTTTTTGGAAATGGAAAATTTGCTGGTAAAAATATTGATAAATTTCGGTGCGGGCAGCATTCACAGGTAAGATGTTGGGGGTATCGGGAAGAAGAAAAATTTTATGTACTTCGAATAGAGAGAGATCATAGATATAGCGATCATGGTTAGATTATTGACAGGCCGTTTTTACAGGTTATGTTCGATCAGACGGTTTTAAAAATAGATTTCCATCTGGGTATGAATCTACCTTAGTTTTGTCGGTGACCGGTCTGCTTTTTGGTGATATCTATGGTTGCCTAGTTATCATTGGTGAAAAATAGGATAACTATTTAACAATAATTATGTAAGCGCAAAATAATTCGACGAATTTAGGGAAATCCGTCGTATTATTTTGCGCTTACCATTTATATGTGGAAAAGAATGTTATAGAAAACACAAAAGTAGAGAGGTACAGAGAGGAGAACATGATTGATTTGGAATGCGGATATTATATAGTGAACCGAAGCCGGAAGCAAAAGAATTCTTGAAGAGTCTATATGGAATATGTTTCCTGATTCTTGGTATTATGATTATACTGGCGTATCGCTGTATACGTATCTATTGGGGGATGCGCCGGGAATTAAAAGCAGGTCGCTTGCATGCGCAGCCGGAGAGTTATGACTATAACTTAATGGAGGCGTGGAAGTGTCTGGAGAAAAAGATACAGCATTCAATCACCTGCTTTACTTTATCCAATATCAGAGAACCGGACATATAGAACAGGCAAATGAACAAATACGGAAGGCAGAACTGGACATATATAAGGAACAGTAAGATGCCGGATAGGAATCGGTGTATGTTTGAAGCGTCTGTGGCACGGGTTATATGGTCTTTACGATTGAATCCGGTTCATATTTTGCAGGCACTAAATGCAGACAAAGAACTCATAAGGCAATTGCCTATGCCCGCAAGATACCATTGTTATAAGAACATTCAGTCATTTTTTGAAAATACTTGTCAGACACTTGCCCGACTATTGAGGAACTAATGTTGGCATATGAGGATAAAGCAGATGAAGAAAAACGGAAAAGAACAATTTTATGAGGAGCTTGAAAAATTTGTTGTTACGCGATTGAGAGCCTTTCCTACGTTACGGTCCTATGAATCGGGGGAAAATTGGGAAAATGCGGAAGAAAGACAAGTGCATATGGACATAGATTGGGTAAAACGTCAACTTTTGCGTCAATCACGAGGAAATGTTGAATGTCCGCATATAACCAATCATACAATCTGTCATGAAATGTTTTGGAACGCATGCAAAGGATATTCAAGGCTTTATATTCAGATTAGAGATCTGACATCAGAGCAAGAGGGATATTCTGATTGTTTCAAGACGAAAGTAGAAGGGGAAGAAGAAAGCGGGGTGGTTACCCTTTCGTGCACATTGCTGTCGTTGCAGATGCTTGACTATGACACAATGATGTTTCAAGCGATGGAGAATGAGAATGAGGAATACCGACAGGCTGCAATAAAACATTACCGGCCATATCTGTTTGATTATGTAGCTGAGATTAATCAAGAACAGTACAAAAAAATACAGGAAATACAGAGGCAGCAAAAAAGTGAAGAAAGCGACTTATCTTTTATGGAGGACTCGGATAATTCCTATTTTTGGTTGGAATGTACCTTTGAACCAAATGATAAAAAGTCTTATTTAGAACTTGATGGATATGTTGTGCAGAGTGCCAGCCGTATCGAGAAGATTAGAGCACAGCTGAGTATACTGGAGAATGATAAAAATTCTGCCAAAATGAAAAAAGAAGTTTTGGATGCGTATAAACTGAAAAGACCTTGTGTCTCCGATCCGCAATTCTGCAATGAACTAAAAAATAAGCTTGACCGTCTGGAATCAATATACATATATCGCATCGGTAATGGAAATTGCGTTTATGCAGGAAGCAAGAACCAAGACAGTAGCTTTTTCTATGACATAGGATTTAATTACAAACATCAACCGAAAAAGCTTACAAGCAGATCAACCTATAATTATTCTTCTGCGATGCATAAAATATATGCACAGACCCCTTCCTTTTTTATTTTATCGCATTGGGATATGGATCATGTCGCTGGAAGTTATGCAGCTAAGAAAGGTTTCCTGGACAAGAAATGGTTTGCTCCAGATTGTAAAGATGCTGGTACGAATATCATGAGACTGGCAAAATATCTTGATATGAAAGGAAATCTGTTGCGTGTGGACCGGTCAAAGGGCGGTCGGTTGCTTGGAAAATTTAAAATTGGAAGTGATGATGTGACATATAAGCTGTTTATGGGGCAAAAGGCTTCTTGTGATAGCAGTTATGCTAATTGTGAAGGCATAGTCATTAAATACGAAGATCCCGATAATACGGTGCTGATGATGGGCGATGTGAATTATGCATCGTATAATATTGCCGTCACAAAATATAATAATTCGGTGAAATCAGCTTCCGGTACTCCGGAAACCGAATTTGCAGACACGCAGATAGATTATCTGATCGTTCCCCATCATGGCTCAGAACATACGGCGTATGATTTGATTACGGATAGTGGAAGGGTGGAGATGCAAGGAAAACAGGCTATCATATGTTGCACGAATAAAGAAAGTGATAACAGACCAAATAAGGATCATAGAGATGAGCTTGAAAGAAGGTTTGAGGTAGCTACGACGGAGAAGGAGGGAAAGGCAACCGATTTTATACAGATACAATTGTGAAGCGGATTTTGGAATACGGGGGGAATTGAAACTGGCGAGAAATTCACCGATTACGCTTCCACGTATGTTCGTTGGACCGGGGAAACGCGGAAGTAATGCTGGATGGAGGAGCAAATTCCATGGTTGTAGTGTTGTCGAAGGAAGATTGTCGCGACTTTGGTGAGATGGCTGGATATGTGTGCGACTGGGAGAATCGGAGAGAGATGCGGTTTCTTGATTATCTTGGGGAGATAACACGCGAAGATAGCGAACCGTATAAGTGGGACGAGGTGGAAGAATGACCAATGCAATGTGAAAAAAGCAGGGGGAATCGGCGGCAATTGATAAATCTAGTCGTAGGCTGGCTTAGGTTGGCTTAGAGTTACTGTTTGCGGAAAATGATAGTGATTTATGATATAATGAAGCCAGCTGATGCTGGCGTAGGTCATGGATTACGCTTACAGGTGACAGGACTTAGCGGATATTATACGTTGTTGGATCAGTCTCAAAATCATTTTCCTAAAACACAAATGCCAAAGCCAGAACTTTCTGAACACATAAATTCCTATCAGAGGGAGAGAGCTGGATATCGGATGGAGCCTGGAACTTCGGTTGTTATACGTTTGAATCCGGGTAAATTAGGAACTATGGATTTAAAGAAAACAGTGAAGAAGTATTTGTGTGGTTCCAGAGTGCCGGTGTATTACAATAATGAAAGAATTGGGCAAACCTATGAAGAAGTTATGGAAGCTGCTCATGCGGTGGAGGGAGAAAAGGTTTATGAACTGACAGATGAAATGAAAGAGAAGTTCGACGGTGCATTTGTTGTGCAGATGCTTTCTATCGCAAAGGAATTACGCTAGATCATCCATTTATGATATGGTTAACGCAGAATGGATTTCGGTTAAATAAGCATTATCAAAGACAATTTGCACAAATTATTTCTTGTATCCGATGTGATGATGCAAAAGATATTCTCTGAAATAAATGTTATTCGTCAGCAATTGATTAGTTTGCCGGAACATCATGGAGTGGATATAAATGGTTTTCCAGAACTTAGCGAGAATGATTTTTGGTTTATGGAAGAGAATGACACAACATTAATTGAGTGAGACATCCATAATCAATGTGCATGTGTCAGAAACATGGCGAAAAAGGAGAAAACTTAAGGATGAAAGGTCAATATACGAAGCTATTCCTTATAGGAAATGGATTTGATCGCTGGCAAGGACTTCCTACATCTTACGGTGATTTTAGACAATATTATTTTGAACACATTCTTGAAATCACCAAAGAACTTAGAATCAAAACGGAAGTGGACGATGCTGGACATCTTATTACGCCGGTAGAGAAGATTTTTGGCAATATTTTCAATCCAGAAGCATTACCTGGTGAGTTCTTCTGGAATTTTGAATCTTCAATGGCGTTGCTAGATGATCAGAATATATCCCTGTATTTTGGCAAAACAGATAAAGGTGTTTATCAAATGCAGGAAACACTTAATTCTGCGTTGAAAATTCTACGAAAAGTTTTTGGAGATTGGATTAAATCAATCTCGATCGCAGATAAAGATACAGGGTATAGATTTGATGATAGCTGCTATTTTATCAACTTTAATTACACTAATACATTAGAAAAGAGATTTCAAGTTGATGAAAGAAATGTGAATTATATCCATGGGGATTTTTCAGATACAGAATCAATTGTGTTTGGCCATTCTACGCATCCGGAAAGGGCCTTTCCTGAACTTATGGAGCAAAAGTTTATTCATAGAGTTGGTGGAGACAAGAGTAAAAGATTTAGAGAACTATACCTTGTAGAGAATGCCTTGTATGAAACCGACAAACAGGTACAGGACAATATAGATGATCTCTGCGAGTTTATGACTATAGATGGAGTGCACATAGAAGATATAACTGATATTTATGTTTTAGGACATTCATTTGGAGAACCAGATTACGAATACTTTGAATTCCTTGTTAAAGCAACGCAAGCTGGAATTGATGTCAACAAATTATCGGCTCTATGGCAGGTAAGAAATATTGGGTTACAGAACATATCAGAAGATGAATTGTTTGAATGGATTCATTTGAACGTCATTTATGCAACACAACATCGAAGATTGGAACTTCAGAAGGAAAATATTTCTTTTCCTAAAGAAGAAATGCTGGAGAAAAGATTGTTTGGAAAAACAAATGTCTATACAGATGGAGAGGGGAAGATTCATGAAATAGATGAAATTATACCCAAAGCCCGGGAGGCTGTCCGCAAGAGATTTATAATGGAACAGGCTGCTAGAACAAAGGAAGTGATAGAAGACCTTTGTATATTAAAGCATGTAGACCAGCTCCCTGATGATTGTTATTCGGTACTTGCTGCTGCGGATTATATAGATGGCGGCCATGACAAACGTGTTCAGAATGCAAAGTGGCATATATCCTATTTTAGTGATAAGGATAGAGAACAGATTGAAAAAGTAATGAATAGAGCTGGTTGCGCAGATTATAAGCTTTATCAAAGTATAGATGAGTGTATAGAAAAGTTTGAGAAGTAGGGGCTTTTGGTTGTACAGTTGACTATATCTTTGTGCACAGTAGCGGTTAGGTTGTTTGCTATAACATATCTTGACAACAAAAATAGTCGAAAAAGGGAAAGAATGTGGATATATCTGCATACATATGATATAATCCCATCTTTGACAGTTGGAAAGCAAAAAAACGGTTGTAAAGCCAGTGAAATGGTGTGGAGCTATATAGGAGAATTGATTTTTAACATGCTTGTACTGGTCGGTGCAGTGAAGATGTCAGACCGAGTGGTTCGGGAAATGATGGGATTGTAAAAAATAAAATTGCTGTAAATTTCACTGCGAATAAGTTGAATGATTCACAGCGAAAGGGTATAATATAGAAGTAGAGAAGAGGTAAGCAATTTTTCGAGGAGGAAAGATTATGCCAAATATTAAACCTATTTCGGATTTAAGAAATTATACAACAGTAATCAATGAAGTCACCTATGGTAATAGAGTTTATCTTACAAGAAATGGACATGGACAGTGTGCAATTATAGATATGAAAGAGCTGGACGAATTAGATAAACAGAAAGCACTTTATACATTAATGAGCAAACTAAACGAAGCAGAAGTGTCTATTCGAGAAGAAGGAACGATATCAGCAGATGATCTGGAAGCAGAACTGGGGGTATAATTGTATTGAAAAAAATAGAATATTCACAGATTGTGAGGAAAAAACTAAATCAGAGAAAATAATTATTGTTGAAATGTTTGATGAAAGAGAAGATTTTATGTATAAGCTATTCGGAATTTCAACAAGAACACAGGAATCAATAGATTACTGGGGCGATGAAGATTAAATAACAACAGAATCAGCAGATAGAGGATTGCAAATGCAAGTTTCTCATGGCTTGCTGCCCATGGATTCAGAATCGTGGAAACAGCAAGAAAGTATAACAGTGGTAAGGTCAGATTTGCAAAAAATGGTGGTAATTATGGCAATTAAGTATGCAGATACAATTATTAATGAAATTAAGGAAAGAGGATCGATTATTACTTCTGAGACAAGCGTAAATGGAGAAGAATTTGAAAAATGGATCTATGGGAAAGAGATGGCAAATGTTGCACCAGTTTTACTTCCGGCGATGAACATTAATGAATATTTCAGAAAAAAATATGAAAAAAATGGACAATAGGAATCGTCTTAATATGAAGGGTTTTAAATCCGCTACAGAATGTTTACATTGTGTAGCGGATTTTGCGGGTCTCCAAAGTTTAGTGGGGTTTCCCGAAGTTTTTTAGGGGCAATTAGTGGGGACGACAACTAAAAATCTATGAGTTTTTTAGGGGCATTCCGTAGGGGCTTCTTAAATAGAATCATGAATAGATAACACAGGCAGGTCTTTCGACCTGCCTGATCTGTTTTGCAACGAAATATTTTTTAATCTTCCATATCAAAATAAGTGACGGGATTGTAATCGTTTATTCCATTTATAACAGGGGTGTCCCTGGTCGCATATAGGAATCGGGTTCGAAAATGCTCAAAGTTTCGATAGCCACGTCCGAGTCTTTTCAAGTCTTTAACTTTTCGATTTAAGGATTCAATAGGTCCATTAGAAAGTCTGCTGCTATATCTTTTGCCAGCCCCGTATTTTTCAACCATTACAAATGAGTTGATGATATAAGCATGGTTTCGAATCAGAAGATTGGCAAAATCAACGAAAATTGAATTGCCGCAATGAAGATAGTGGTTGATCAGTTTGTCGAGTTCAATTCTGGCATCCATTGGCTTCCCAGCATTTCGAGTATTGAATTGGACATAAAGTTCCTTTAAATCACGAAGTTCCCTCAAGTTTGGATCAATCATAAAAAGAGAATCTTCATAATCATAAGTGTTCATCAGACAGTGAAGGCGTGTATCCATTCTTAAATCCGAATGATAAGTAATAGAGGAGTGATTAGCGAGGATCAGCCATCGATATTTTTGCAGTAGGTAGACTTCTCTGGATGCTGGAATAAAGGTGTGTTCATCGATAATGCCGCCGTTGGCCGTATATGCATCTCGATCACGTTTCTTAAAATTTTTGATGAGCTCACGTATGTAAAGATCTAGTTTATGAGTGATCCATTGAATTACGTGAAAAGAATCTACGACAGAAACAGCGTTTGGAAAGTATCTGTTAACCCAGTTGATGTAGGGATTATACATATCGGAAATTAGATACTTTACTTGTGAGCGTTCTTCGAGTGGGATGGACATAAAATAAGGTTCGGTGTCATTTGTTCTACGGCTGCTCAATAAATCAATTGGATTACCGGTATAAAAGTCCTGAATGACCAACGCGTAGCGACAGTTCGGATCAAGATCGAGACAGACCTCATCTACTGAAATGATGTCAGAGAGAGGAAGCCGATCCATTTTTACATAGCGGTCAAAAGTGTCTAGAACATAGGTGTCAGAAACTTTGTATTTGGAAGCAATGCTGGATGCAGAGACGGATAAGTCGCGAAATGCATGAATAATCAGCATATCAGTCGCATTTGTATTGCGTTTTCGTTTATCTACAAAGTTAAAAGATTCATTGATTGTGTAAGAACAAGGTGTGTTTGTACAGCGCCAACGGCGTTGCTTTAGTTTTAAAACTAGCTCATAACCATCCTGAAGCACGGGATGGTTGATGGTCCGGACTTTGATGCCTCGTGAATACATCTTAAAGCCACAAACAGGACAGAAATGGCGAATTGGTTTAGTTTCAAGAGTTAAGATTTTCTTTGTGCCATTAATCGAGATGTTGGAAATGAAGATGTCGGCATCTTCCAAGTTTAATAATTCTGTGATACTATTCATATGTCTCCTTTCAAAAGAATTTCGTTGCAGAATTATCATACGAAAAGAGACGAAGAAGGGCAAGAAATCGAGAGATTTCCTGCCCTATTTTAATATGTGTGGAGACCCTACTAAAGGATGCCCCCACTAAACTTTGATTACCCTTTTATTATGTTGAAAATCGAATGTGTATCACTCTAAATGACTTTATATATATAGTTTATTATGAGCAAAAAAGGACCATTTTGAATAAAAACTATATGAATTGTAAAATGAAAATTTTCTAGTGTAGTAAAATTTCAGTGTTAAAAAGCACAGTGTTTTGTGATAAAAAATTATTTTTGTAGAGAAATTGTACTATATATGGTATTATTATAGAAAAATATTGTGGAAGGATAATGCTTATGTCACATAAAGCAAGAAGATATAATAATTCAGGACCAGAAATTATGGCATCAGAAGTTCATATTGATGATATAGATGATATATATTATTGTTGGACTAGTGGATGTGAGGCAAAAATGACAATTGTTAATGCAGGTGATGCAGATGAAGCATACTTTAGAAGAATTCCATCATCCAAACACCATATTAGTGCTAATTGTGTGCGGTGTTCTATAGTATTTGATGAAACAAAGTATGATGAAAAAAGATTTAATAAAGATAATGCATTTGCATGGATGTATGAGAAAACATTGCCAAGACCAAAAAATGAAACTGGTGCTATGAGAAAAAAGGTTGGTGGAGGTCCAAGTAGAGGGATAAGAACTCTTGGGAAAATTTATGAGATGTGTGTAACTAAAGATAAAATGGATAATTATAATGGTGTATTGATAAATGATATTTTGGCAGATGAAGAAAATTATAGTACCTATGGAACAGCATTAAATGGCAATATGATTGTTGAATGCAGTTATTATAAAAAAGTATTTAAAGAAAAAGCCATTTTGTTTAATTACCCAACAGATTTTAGAAAACCACATGTGGTATTACGAGTGAATTTTAATAATGAACAAGAATGTTGGAATTACTATAATAGATTAAAGGGGTGTCATCATACAGAACCAATTGCTATTGCTGGTGATTGGAGTCCTGTAATTGGAAATAGTAGTTATCAATTTCAATGTGATTTTATAAGCAAAAGACAAATATATTTTGTAAAATAAGTCTGCATTTTAGCAGACTTATTTGGAAGGGGTTAGATAAAAAAATATAGCTGGAATCCAATTGATTTTATCTATATTTATATTAGAATTTTGTTCAGGATGTTTTGATAAATAATCTTCAATAATGATTTCGTTTTCGTACATAATAAATTCATTTGTTCCAGAAAAATTGAAATAACAATATTTTGAAATAAAAGAATTTCCAATACATCCTGTTGTGTAGGTTGAATATAAATTATAGGAATTTGCAAAGGAATTACTAATTAAATGAATAACAGGCAATTGAGGGTTTTTATTTATCAAATTTAGTAGTTTTACTTTATTATTCAATGAATGGTTTCACCTACCTTTTCTTTTATATAAAATTTGTTTTATAAAATTAAAAGTAAAGAGGATGAATTAGTATAAAAATTTTATAATCTCTAAACTTTAGCTTGGAAAATAAAAATTTTACTTTCTTAATAGGGTCTCCAAAGTTTAGTGGGGTTTCCCGAAGTTTTTTAGGGGCATTCCGTAGGAGCTTCTTAAATCGAATCATGAATAGATAACACAGGCAGGTCTTTCGACCTGCCTGATCTGTTTTGCAACGAAATATTTTTTAATCTTCCATATCAAAATAAGTGACGGGATTGTAATCGTTTATTCCATTTATAACAGGGGTGTCCCTGGTCGCATATAGGAATCGGGTTCGAAAATGCTCAAAGTTTCGATAGCCACGTCCGAGTCTTTTCAAGTCTTTAACTTTTCGATTTAAGGATTCAATAGGTCCATTAGAAAGTCTGCTGCTATATCTTTTGCCAGCCCCGTATTTTTCAACCATTACAAATGAGTTGATGATATAAGCATGGTTTCGAATCAGAAGATTGGCAAAATCAACGAAAATTGAATTGCCGCAATGAAGATAGTGGTTGATCAGTTTGTCGAGTTCAATTCTGGCATCCATTGGCTTCCCAGCATTTCGAGTATTGAATTGGACATAAAGTTCCTTTAAATCACGAAGTTCCCTCAAGTTTGGATCAATCATAAAAAGAGAATCTTCATAATCATAAGTGTTCATCAGACAGTGAAGGCGTGTATCCATTCTTAAATCCGAATGATAAGTAATAGAGGAGTGATTAGCGAGGATCAGCCATCGATATTTTTGCAGTAGGTAGACTTCTCTGGATGCTGGAATAAAGGTGTGTTCATCGATAATGCCGCCGTTGGCCGTATATGCATCTCGATCACGTTTCTTAAAATTTTTGATGAGCTCACGTATGTAAAGATCTAGTTTATGAGTGATCCATTGAATTACGTGAAAAGAATCTACGACAGAAACAGCGTTTGGAAAGTATCTGTTAACCCAGTTGATGTAGGGATTATACATATCGGAAATTAGATACTTTACTTGTGAGCGTTCTTCGAGTGGGATGGACATAAAATAAGGTTCGGTGTCATTTGTTCTACGGCTGCTCAATAAATCAATTGGATTACCGGTATAAAAGTCCTGAATGACCAACGCGTAGCGACAGTTCGGATCAAGATCGAGACAGACCTCATCTACTGAAATGATGTCAGAGAGAGGAAGCCGATCCATTTTTACATAGCGGTCAAAAGTGTCTAGAACATAGGTGTCAGAAACTTTGTATTTGGAAGCAATGCTGGATGCAGAGACGGATAAGTCGCGAAATGCATGAATAATCAGCATATCAGTCGCATTTGTATTGCGTTTTCGTTTATCTACAAAGTTAAAAGATTCATTGATTGTGTAAGAACAAGGTGTGTTTGTACAGCGCCAACGGCGTTGCTTTAGTTTTAAAACTAGCTCATAACCATCCTGAAGCACGGGATGGTTGATGGTCCGGACTTTGATGCCTCGTGAATACATCTTAAAGCCACAAACAGGACAGAAATGGCGAATTGGTTTAGTTTCAAGAGTTAAGATTTTCTTTGTGCCATTAATCGAGATGTTGGAAATGAAGATGTCGGCATCTTCCAAGTTTAATAATTCTGTGATACTATTCATATGTCTCCTTTCAAAAGAATTTCGTTGCAGAATTATCATACGAAAAGAGACGAAGAAGGGCAAGAAATCGAGAGATTTCCTGCCCTGTTTTAATATGTGTGGAGACCCTACTAAATGCCCCTACGGATTCTCCCTACTTATAGACCCTACTAAAGGATGCCCCCACTAAACTTTGATTACCCACAGAATGTTTGACATTGTGTAGCGGATTTTGCAATACAGGGGGGATTTGACATGGAGGAAACGAAAAATTTATGTATCTACACCAACAAAGATGATACACAGGCACATTTCAAGAATCAGGAGCACATCATTCCGGCATGTATCGGTGGGATGAAGAAGCTTCCGAAGGGGTATGTCTCGGATGAAGTAAACACATTATTTTCGGGATTGGAATTGAAACTGGCAAGAAATTCGCCGATTACGCTTGTGCGTATGTTTGTCGGGCCGGGAAAACGCGGAAGCCATAATCCGAAGCGAAGGGGCGGAGCCAGCAAGATCGTATCGGTGATGCAGTCCGATGAAACCGGTGAGTACAGCCTTGGGTATATGCGTGTGGGAGTTCCGATTACCATTGATCAGATTCATATGGTATATTTGGAAGGTGGAAAGCGTCAGACCTCATTTCGTTTTGATACGGAAACTGTGGATGAGGATCATTTTCAAGAACGTGTCGCAGAGTGGATACACGAATTGGCAGAATTTGATGGTCAGGCAACGATACTGCAGAAGAAAGAAATGCCGGAAAATGAGGTTATATTGGGCAAAGAAAGCGGCCGATGGTATCTGGCTACGTCTACAGACAAAGAAGAAGTGTTAAAAGAGGAACTGATGAAGGATCTACGATTGTTAGGCGCTGCGAATGAGAAGGGACTGTTGAATACGTCGAATGCAGATGCGCAGGAAAATAAGTCCTCTGGTATAGTGGACTTGCAAATGCCTCATAAAGGAAGGAACCATGTTACGTCCGATATACGGCAGGAAATCGATTTATATGCATATTATCGCGTGGTTGCAAAGATCGCCTTCAACTGTCTTGCGGAAGTCAGAGGCAGGGAATATGTCATGCAACAGAAATTTGATCCTATTCGGGAAGCGATCCTTACCGGAAAAGATATTGAACAGATGGTAATGATGCCGGGGAAGGAAAATTCACATGCGGATGTATTAAATAAATTAGGAAATGCAAAAGGTTTTGGAGTGTGGAGGAATATGATATGCATCACATGGGTTCCAAATGGTCTGGTAGCGGAAGTGATGCTGTATGGAGACGCAACCCCAATGTTTGTAGTGTTATCGAAGGAGGATTGTCGCGACTTCGGTGAAATGGATGGATATGTGTGCGATTGGGAGCATCGGAGAGAGATGCGGTTCCTTGATTATCTTGGGGAGATCACACGCGAAGATAGCGAACCGTATGAGTGGGATGAAGTGGAAGAATAACCAATACAATGTGAAAAAAAGTAGGGGGAATCAGCGATAAATGACAAAATGAGTCGAAAAACGGAAAGAATGTGGATATATCTGCGTACATATGCTATAATAATTTAGTTTAAGATAGAACTTAAAGATAGAGAAAAGAGGAAATACATTGTTTGACTTCACGAAGAAACGAGAAGTATTTGAAAATAAAGTATGGCTCAGTTCACCGACAATGCATGGACCGGAGCTTGAATACATAAAAGAGGCATATGAAACCAACTGGATGTCAACGGTTGGTGCGAATATCAACGAAGTGGAGAAGTTGGCTTGTGAAAAAGTAGGATGCAGATATGCGGTGGCTTTATCCGCAGGTACAGCGGCACTTCATATGGCAGTGAAGCTGGCTGGGCTGGATGCGTATGGCATGCCGGACGTGGGACATGGCACATTAGAAGGCAAGAAAGTATTTTGTTCGGATATGACTTTTGATGCAACGGTCAATCCGGTCGTTTATGAAGGTGGAGTTCCGGTATTTATTGATACGGAATATGATACTTGGAACATGGACCCGGTAGCCTTGAAGAAAGCATTTGCGATGTATCCGGAGGTAAAAGTGGTTGTCACAGCGCATCTGTATGGCACACCGGGAAAAGTCGATGAAATTAGGAAAGTATGTGATGCGCATGGCGCAATTCTGATTGAAGATGCGGCGGAATCGCTTGGAGCAACTTATAAAGGCAAACAGACCGGTCAGTTTGGAACGTATAATGCCATCTCATTCAATGGAAATAAGATTATAACCGGTTCCGCAGGAGGAATGCTTCTTACAGATGATGAAGAAGCAGCCAAGAAAGTGCGGAAATGGTCAACACAATCGAGAGAGAATGCACCGTGGTATCAGCATGAGGAATTGGGTTACAATTATCGCATGAGCAATGTGATCGCGGGTGTTGTAAGAGGTCAGTTTCCTTATTTGGAAGAACATATTGCGCAGAAGAAAGCAATCTATGAGCGATATAAGAAGGGATTACAGGGACTTCCGGTACATATGAATCCATATGATGCGACCAACAGCGAACCGAATTTCTGGTTAAGCTGTATGATCATCGAGCCGGATGCAATGTGTAGGCAGGTGCGTGGTGAACAGGAAGTGCTTTATATCGGAGAGACGGGAAAGAGTTGTCCGACAGAAATACTGGAAGCAATCGCAAGTATCAATGCGGAAGGACGCCCAATCTGGAAACCGATGCACATGCAGCCGATTTATCGTATGAATGCATTTGTGACAAGAGAAGAAAATGGAAGAGCGAAAACCAATGCGTACATTAGTGGGGGATCGCTTGGAAAAGATGGAAAGCTGCTTGATGTGGGAATGGATATCTTTCAGCGTGGTTTGTGTCTGCCGAGTGATAATAAGATGACAGTGGAGCAACAGGAGCGAATTATTGAAGTGATTAGGAAATGTTTTGGGTGATTAATTAGTGAAAAAAGAAATGCATCAACCATATGGGCTATATGAACATTATTTGAAAAGACCTATAGACTTTTTTTGCGGAATAATAATTGTAGTTTTGTTCAGTTGGCTATATATTATTCTTATGGTTTTAGGAAGGATATTTATGCGAGGAAATCCATTTTTTGTGCAGGAGCGTCTGGGAAGGGACGAAAAGATATTTAGGTTGATAAAATTTCGGACAATGGATAATCGCAAGGACAAAGAGGGAAATCTACTTCCAGATGAAGTGCGGTTAAATAGATATGGAAGATTTTTACGCAAAACTAGTTTGGATGAAATACCAGAAGCGTTTAATATTATAAAGGGAGATAGCGCTATAATAGGGACAACCAAGAAAAACCTTGATTTTACAAGGGTTTCGCTGGCTTAGTCGAATCTGGTTATGATGATTTTTCTGCATGGTTGTGTCGGGTGAGTAGCGGAACTATGAAAATTGAATGGTTTCTTGGATGCTTATTTTGACCCACACTATAAGCTGAAAAATTATGATAAGGAGGTTTGACCTAGCCTGCGGATGCTCTTCAAAAAGAACATTCACAGGCTAGTTGTCGTGTTAGAGAAGCCTTTAAGACTGTTAAAAACAAGTAACTATTTCATTCTGTTAGGAAGGAGGATGCATTATGCCACATTCAAACAAAAAAATGATTTCGTTCTTTTTGACAACAAAATGTAACCTGTGCTGTCGGTATTGTTACAACGCAAAGGAAAGAAACTGTATTGTTGAACAGACTTTAAATTTTGAAATCGCAAAAAATGGGATTGATTGGTATTTCAATAATAACCCAAGTCGCCATATAAGATTTTATGGTCCAGGAGAACCTACACAAGAATTCGAAATGCTAAAGAGAATTACAGAGTATGCTAAAAATCATCCTAATAGGGGATCAGATGTTACTGTAGAAATTCAGACAAATGGTGTATTCACTGAAGCAATTCGTAACTGGGCATTAGAAAATTTTAACATCATGTGGATGTCCTTTGATGGAATGAAAGAGATTCAGGATTATAACAGACCTTTAAATCCACAATATGCTCATCTATACAATGGACGTACATCAGCAGAAGTCCTTGAAGATAATGTAAGATGGCTTATTGAAAATAAGAATGACCGTAATCTTATGGTAGGAGCAAGGGTCACTATTACGGATAAGAACATCAGTAAACAGATGGAAATGATTGATTATTTCTATAAATTGGGAATCAGGTATGTGTGGACTAATCCTCTTTTCTATACTGTTGGGCGAGTTCCTGTATGTCAGGATATTAAGAAAAAAGAAGCATACCATTTTGATATGGATTTGTATTTATCAGAATATATAAAAGCTTTTTACTATGCAAAGGGCAAAGGAATGTTTTGGGGAAGCTTTTTGTCAATCAATTTTGATGGAGAATCTCCTTATCATTGTAGATGTTGCACACCATTAGAAGCTCCGCATTTAACTCCTGACGGATACATATCAGCGTGCGATATGGTTGTATTGGGAGCAGAGGCATATCATATGTCCCCATTTATTGTAGGAAAATGGAATGAAAGTTCTAATGAATTTGAGTTGGATTATGAGAAAATACAACGCTTAAACATGCGTAAATCAACAGAAATGTTACATTGCAAGTCATGTCCGGCCCAACTACATTGTGGTGGGTATTGCCTTGGAGAAACTGTAAATGAATCTGGAAAACTTGATGGTCAAAATGTTGTAAAGTGCAATGCTGTTCGTAAGTTGTTAAAGGAAATTGGAACAAGTGAACCGTATAAATATTTACACCCATAGGAGGAAAATTTAATGAAAAAAAGTGCATTAGTAATGGGATTTGATAACAGTGTAATTGCTAGAGAAAGTATTCTTTTATTAATTAATGAAGGATACTATGTTGTTGCAGGATATGAAGGAGATTCTATTAATAGAGAAAAATTTGTTGAGGACAATGGTATATCTTCCGAATCAGAATTTGTTCAGATTAATTACTCATCTGGCGAAACTGTAAATACTTTTATTTCACAGGTTTCAAATAGGGAATATACAGCCATTGTAAATTGTTATGCGACGTTAGCGGAAACTGCGGACAAAGGATTAAGACATGAATTTTTTGATTTTGACTATATGGAATTTTCAAGAGTCATGAATGCAAATGTAACGGCCATTGCGGCAATTGTAATTGGTTTAAAAGACAACATTGTTGAAAATGGTTGCATAGTTAATGTTACCAGCAGTGCGGCTTTTGAAGGAGCTTTTGCAACTATTTCGTACAATGCTAGTAAAGCTGCTATTGAAAATTTAAGTAAATCCCTTGCAAATAATCTGGGACCATACCGGAATATTAGAGTTAATTGTGTTGCGCCTGGATGGATTCCGCAAAGTGAATCAGTGGTAGAGGGAAATATTGTGGAATTAGCGAATAAATGTACGCCAGTCAGTCAATATGGAAAAGCTAAAGATGTTGCAAAGGCTGTGCTTTCACTGATTGATAATGAATATGCGAATGAGACTACCTTAAAAATTGATGGCGGCATAACCAGTAGCTATATGATGTATTTGCTGGAATCAGCAGATTTATCAGGACATGAAATAAAAGAAGTTATGAATCAACTTACAAAACTTGTGGATTCAGTGAAGTCAAGTGTTAAAAAGGAAATTAACTAATTATGAGCGCACAAAAAGATAAGCAAAGTAAAGCCCAGACTATACAGACAGTTGTATTTGTATGTCAGATTATTAGTACGCTTATTATTCCACTTATTTTGACAAAGTGGAATAGTATGACGATTGATCAGGGCATTGCTATTTTAGTTGCAGATGTTTCTGTTTTATTTTTAACAAGTGAGTTTTCCAATAAGTTTATTTTAGATGAATATGAGGAAAAAACGGATGGAGAATATGCGGACTTAAAAGATGAATATGCAAATCTGAAAAAGGAACTGTTAATTATTGAAGAAAGCCTAAAACTAGATGATTTGTATAAACGGATTTACATGCTGGAAAATTCAGAACAAAAAGAAATATATCTCAATTCTATGAGATTATACATTAATACTATGAATGACAGGATAATGGGGGCACGTTCTGGTGCATTGTCAAGACACGATTATTATGGTGAGCTTACAAAGGCTGGGGATTCAATTATTAACGATCACAGTATTAATGGGACGAATTTTTCAGGTGAAATCTGGGCGATGACATTTTGGCAGGACGATGAATTGGATTTCAGCGATGCATATGAAAACGCATGGGTCAAAAAAATGGAATCAATGGACAACGAGGGAATTAAGACACGTAGACTGTGTGTTATGAAAAACAAGAAAGATATATTGCGTCGTGAAGTTGTGGATGAGTCTGTTAAAGATTTTTTAATTCGTTTGAAATATTACTGTCAAGAGAACGCTATATGTAAAAATACTACAGTTTTTGCAATTGATTCTATAGACACTTTGACAGTTGAACAGCAGGAGTGGATTGGAAAAGGTTTTTTTGCTACTAAACTTTCCAATGGAGAATTACGTCTGATCAGAGGTGTTAGTCTAGATAACAGAAATGCAACTACATTAGGTGGGGAAATTGATTTTGATGAAAGACGAGTAAAAGAGATTAGACATCTATGGGAGCGTTTAATTGAAGAAAGCGGAAGCCAAAGTATAAATGAATACCTTTTGAGAGTATCTTCTATGGCTGTAAAAGATGAAATGAAAAAAATGAATTTTGAAGGATGTAGTGCAAGCAGTGCAGAAGGAAAATAGTAAATTACAGTTTAATAGTAACAATGATTCTGATGAAATATCTATAAAGAAAATGGGAATTTCAGATTTTGATAATATTAAAGATTTTGTTGTTGAACAGCATAATAATCTTGAACGAGAGGATTTCTTCATAATTGAGGATATTGACACTGAATTACCAGTAATTCTTAGCAATGGTATTGTGGTTGCGATAATGCAGAATGATAAAATATTGGGGTTGCAGGCTATTGATTTGAGCTTGAAAAATAGCTTGGCTTTACAAGAAATTCTACAATCAGTTTATACAATCAATGGAGAATTATATGAGCTTGGGTGGACGATGGTACGGAAGGAATGCAGAGGAAAAAACTATGCCAAAAAGTTGATAGAATATGTGTGTAGTTATTTAGGAGATATATCTGAATATACATTAGTTGCCACAGTACACCCAGCGAATACCATTGCGCTAAAAGTCTACATGGCTTATGGTATGAAACCGATTTTTCAAACTCAATATTATGGTTATGATAGAACCTTTCTGATTAAAAAAGTAACACAAATAAAGTAAGTGGCTTTATAGAAAAATATGGGTAATAACAAGTGAATATATAGGGAGTGATGCATATGGAAAAGAAATTATTGAATTGTTGCCTCAGAAAGATATGGAGATTATGTAAAGGAAATAGCAGAGTCAATGGGTTGCTTTGAAGAAATCTCCTTTGTAGATAATGACAGAGAAGAAGCTATTGGAAAACTGGAGGATGTGGAAAGTTTTTATCCGGAATATAACTGTGCAATAGCTGCATGTGATGATGGAGTAGAAAGACTTGAGTGGAACAAGAAATTGGAGGCACTTTACAATATTCCAGTTTTATTGCATATGGATTCTACTATTTCTCCATCAGCTAATTTAATGCATGGCTGTATTGTTGAACCAAGAGCTGTTGTCGGCTGTGGAAGTACTATTGGACAGGCAACGGTCATTGGTGCCAATAGTGTAGTAGCGCCATATTGCCTTGTTGGAGATAGTTGTACATTAAAATCAGGAACAATTGTGAAATCAACAAGCATGGTTGCAATGAACACAAGCACAGAACAAGGTAGTGTTCTGTTTACATCATTAATAAAGGAATGATAAGGTTCAATAATTATAGGAAGGATGAAACCGCCCTGGATTTTCGTGGGGGGGACACAATGAATAGTACAAGTGAAACAAAGATGGATATGAAACAGGCAAAACAAAATAACACGCCAAACATACGCTGGACGCTTGTCGGGTATGATTTGATTGTATATGCATTAGTAGCAGTTATACTCCTGGTGTTATATGGGGGAATGGATAAATTATCAACTGTTGGGATCTTCCAACAAGTAGGTTTTTCTGTTCTGTGTATTTTCACAGCACGTCTAATAGGTAAAATTTACGGGCAAGTATGGAGATATGGTGGGATTCAGTGTTATATCCGCTTGCTGTTTACTGACTCTATCGCTTTTGTGGCGTATCTGTGTCTGGAACTCCTACTTCCAGTTCGAAAAATTACATTTGCAAGATTACTTTCATTGGTTAGCTTGAATTTATAAGGAGCATTGGCGCTTCGCATGATATATCGCTATGCATACAAATGTGGAAACCAGGAGACAACAAGAGGAAAAATTCTTTCTATATTATTGTATGTATTTTCAGGTATTGAAGCTGGAAATGCAAAAGAAGTGCAGAAGATCAACGTTGCAATTATTGGTGCTGGACGAGTTGGTGTGAGTTTGGCAGAAGAATTTTTGAACAATTCAGAAGCGACGTATGTACCAAGATGTTTTATTGATATTAATAAGGAAAAAGTTGGACGAGATATACATGGCATTCCGGTTTAGTCTGAAACGGAAGCAACTTTTAAGAAGTTAGACGAATTTGAAGTACAGGAAATCATTTTTGCAATTCCATCAATGGATGCAGCTAAAAAGAAAGGTCTTTATGAGTATTACAAGAATGCAGGATACAAATTAAAAGTATACGATTATCCGACCATGTATGCGGCAGGAGGAAAGCGTCATCTGCGAGAGTTTGATATAGAAGAACTTTTGTTTAGAAAACCGTTGGTTGTTTCGGATGAGCGCACCAATGCATATTACAAAGATAAAGTCGTACTGATTACAGGTGGTGGCGGTTCTATTGGGTCAGAACTGTGCAGACAGTTGGCCAAGATGAATCCGAAGAAGATCATTATCTTAGATATTTATGAAAATGGTGCATATGATGTTCGGCAGGAATTGAAGATAGCATATGGAAATAAACTGGATTTGCAGATTGAAATTTGTTCCATCACTCATAGAAAAGCTCTTGAAAGAGTATTTGAAAAATATCATCCACAGGTCATTATCAATGCAGCTGCTCACAAGCATGTTCCATTGATGGAGCATAACTGTGTAGAAGCCATTTACAACAATGTATTTGGTACACAGAATCTGGTGGAGCTTTGTGAGGAGTATGGTGCGGAACGCTTTATGATGGTATCCACGGATAAAGCGGTTAATCCGACAAACGTTATGGGTGCAACTAAGAGAATGTGCGAGATGATCGTTCAGAGCGCAAGTACTCATGGAAAAGTAAAATACAGTGCGACTCGTTTTGGAAATGTACTTGGCAGTGCCGGATCAGTTATTCCATTATTCAAACGCCAGATTGCTAATGGCGGACCGGTTACAGTTACAGATAAACGAATCATCAGATATTTTATGACAATTCCGGAAGCATCACAGCTTGTTCTTCAGAGTGGTGCGATTGCCAATAATGGAGAACTGTTTGTTCTTGACATGGGACAGCCAGTAAAGATTATGGATCTGGCAGAGAATATGATTCGTCTGTCTGGTGTACAGGGAATTGAAATTATTGAAACGGGATTAAGACCGGGCGAGAAGCTGTATGAGGAGCTTTGGGTTAAGACAGAGGAACTGGATAAAACGGATAATAGTATGATTTTTATTGAAAGAGATACAGCTTTAAATAAAGAAGAGATTTATAAAAAAATCAAAGTTCTTAGAGATGCCAGTGATACAGGTGATGATTTGATTGCAAAAGAATCTCTCCGAAGTGTTGTACCAACATTTAAGACACCAGAAGAGGTAAACAAAGAGATTGCATAAAGAATAACCACAACATGGAGCGATATAAAAGAGGTAATTACATATGTTTAAAGAGAACAATAATTTTGAAAAATTTGAATCAAAGGTTTGGTTAAGCAGTCCGACTATGCATGGTCCGGAAATTGAATATGTGAAAGAAGCGTATGAAACAAACTGGATGTCCACAGTTGGTAAGAATATCAATGAAGTAGAAAGAATGGCATGTGAATATATCGGTTGCAAATACGCAGTTGCATTATCAGCAGGAACAGCGTCCTTACATTTGGCAATGAAACTGGCAGGCATTGAAGCATATGGTATGCCAAAGGTTGGGCATGGTGCATTAGAGGGAAAGAAAGTATTTTGCTCTGATATGACATTTGACGCAACTGTAAATCCGGTAGTTTATGAAGGCGGAGAGCCGGTGTTTATTGATACAGAGTATGACACTTGGAATATGGACCCGGTTGCATTAGAAAAGGCATTTGAAATTTATCCGGATACAAAGGTTGTGGTTGTTGCACATCTTTATGGAACTCCGGGTAAAGTTGATGAGTTAAATACAATTATTAAAAAGCATGGTGCCATTTTAGTAGAAGATGCAGCAGAATCTATGGGAGCTACATATAAAGGCGTGCAGACGGGTACATTTGGAAAATATAACACAATTTCTTTTAATGGAAATAAGATTATTACTGGTAGTGCTGGTGGATGCTTCCTGACAGATGACGAAGAAGCAGCAAATAAGGTTCGTAAATGGTCTACTCAGGCGAGAGAAAATGCTCCATGGTATCAGCATGAGGAACTGGGATACAACTATCGTATGAGTAATGTGATTGCGGGGGGGGGGTTCGTGAACAGTTTCCTTATCTGAAAGAGCATATTGCACAAAAGAAAGCAATTTATGAGAGATATAAAGAGGGCTTAAAAGGACTGCCAGTATCTATGAATCCAATGGATCTGGAAAACTCTGAACCAAACTACTGGCTTTCCTGCTTGATTATTGACGAAGATGCAATGTGCAAACAGGTCCGTGGTGAGCAGGATGTCTGCTATGTCAAAGAAGTCGGAAAAACTTGTCCGACTGAAATACTGGAAGCGATTGCATCTATCAATGCTGAAGAACGTCCGATTTGGAAACCAATGCATATGCAGCCGATTTACCGTTTAAATCCATTTGTTGTCAGAGATGGAAACGGACGTGCAAGATCAAATGCATATATTGCAGGTGGAGTGGCTGATGTAGGAATGGACATTTTTACAAGAGGACTATGCCTGCCAAGTGACAATAAAATGACCGTAGAGCAGCAGGAGAGAATTATTGAAGTGATTAAGAATTGCTTCGAATAAAATAGAGGAATTTGTAATGGAAAAAATAAAGCATAAGCCATATGGACCATATGAAAAATATATAAAAAGACCATTAGATTTGATATGTAGTCTAATTGCGATAATATTTTTTTCATGGCTGTATCTGATAATTGCAGTATTAGTTAGGATGAAATTAGGTTCACCAGTGATTTTTACTCAGGAAAGACCAGGTAAAGATGAAAAAATATTTAAATTATATAAGTTTAGAACAATGACAGATGCAAAAGATGAAAAGGGTAATTTATTGCCGGATAGTGTAAGACTTACTAAATTTGGAAAGATGCTTAGAGCAACTAGCTTAGATGAATTGCCTGAAGCGTTTAATATAGTTAAAGGCGATATGAGTTTGGTGGGACCTAGACCACTTTTAATCCAATATTTGCCACTTTATTCTGAAAAACAAAGGCAACGACATGATGTAAGACCTGGTTTATCTGGATATGCTCAAGTGAATGGGAGAAATTCTATAACATGGACACATAAGTTTGAACTTGATTGTGAATATGTAAGAAGAATTACGTTTGTGGGTGACATTAAGATACTTTTTCAAACAGTTGTGAAGGCTTTTATTAAACAAGAGGGGATTTCATCGGCAACTTCAGATACTATGGAGGATTTTGATGGATCGAATTAAAAAAAATAGTATGGAAATAAAGACTCCATATTATATAATACATAAAGAAGAATTAGATGAAAATTTTAGCAAATTAAGAAATGCGTTAGAAAAATATTGGAATAATTATATTGTTGGATATTCTTATAAAACGAACGCTTTGCCATGGGTGATAAGTCATTTTAATCATTTGGGATGTTTTGCAGAGGTTGTGTCCGAAGAAGAGTATAATTTAGCAAAAGCGGTTGGAGTTGAAGAAAATAGGATTATATACAATGGACCAATTAAAACCAAAGAGAGTTTTATAAGAGCGCTTAATATGGGGGGTATAGTAAACATAGATTCCCAAAGAGAAATTGAGTGGCTGGAAGAGATAGAAGAAACTAAGAGAACTGTAGGAATACGGATTAATTTTAATGTGGAAAAAATGTGTCCTGGGCAATCACAGTGTGGAGAAGATGGAGGTCGTTTTGGGTTTTGCTATGAAAATGGGGAACTTGAAAGGACTATAAAAAGGCTTTATGAAAAAAAGGCAAAAATTTCTGGCATTCACCTTCATACAAGTTCAAAATCTCGAAGCTTGGATATTTATCGAGCAATTGCAGAAATCGCATGTGAACTACAGGAAGTTTTCAGCCTGGATTTAGAATACATTGATGTTGGTGGTGGCTTTTTTGGAGGGCTGACAACGAAAACACAATTCGATGAGTATATTTCATTGATGGAGAGTATATTAGTAACTAGATTTGATAAAAAAAGAACAAAACTAATTGTAGAACCGGGGATGGCTATTATTGGAGCTCCAGTAAGTTATGTTACAACAGTTCTTGATGTAAAGGAAACGGAGTTCAATCGATTTGTAGTTACGGATGGAAGTAGGACAAACATTGATCCGTTAATGACTAAGTCCTCATATTTTCATTCGTATGTAAGAAAAAGTAAAAGCCAACGACATTCAAAACAGGTTATATGCGGTTACACATGCATGGAACATGATCGGTTATTTGAGGCGTATGATGAACCAGCCTTAATGCCGGGGGACAGAATAGTCTATGAGAAAGTTGGTGCATATACAATGTGTCTAACACCTCTGTTTATAAAATTTTTTCCGGATGTTTATGTAGAAGAAAACGGAAAAATTACAAATGTTCGAAAAGCGTGGAAAACCAATGAGTATATTATGAATTCGATGATAGAGGAATTATAAAATGAATATATTGATTTTAAGTTCTGGAACAAGAAACAAAATTGTTCAATATTTTAAAAAAGCACTTAAGGGAAAAGGATGTGTTATATGTACAGATATGAGTGAGTTAGCACCTTCAATTTATGAGGCCGATAAGTACTATATTGTGCCATCAATGATATCTAAAGGATATATCGAGGTTATTTTGGATATTTGTAAAAAAGAACACATAGATGGAGTTCTGAGCCTGATCGATCCAGAACTTTCGTTATTAGCAGCGAATGCTGATAAATTCGCAGAGTTGGGAACAGTGGTTATTGGATCTTCTTATGAACTTTGTGAAATGTCTCTCGACAAGTACGTGATGTACAATTGGTTAAAGGAACATGGATATAATTGTGCTAAGTCATACATCGATAAAGATGAGTTCTTTTTTGATATCGAGAATGGGATGGTTAAATATCCAGTGTTTGTAAAACCAGCAAAAGGAAGTGCTAGTATTGCTATTTCAAAAGTATATGATAGAGAAACTGTAGAGTTACTGCTTGCACATAGTGATGGATTGATGATTCAGGAATTCTTGGATGGCCAAGAAATTGGTGCGGATGTTTATATTGATATTATTACGGGGGAGATTATTTCGATTTTTACCAAAAAGAAAATTAAGATGAGGGCAGGTGAAACTGATAAAGCGGTTTCGTTTAAAGATGATAAGCTTTTCCAATTGATTAAAAAATTTGTTTCTGAAGCAGGGTATAGAGGTCAGATTGACATTGATATTTTTGACATTGATGGTGAATATTATATATCGGAAGTGAATCCGCGTTTCGGTGGTGGATATCCACATGCTTATGAGAATGGAGTTAATCACATGGAAATGATAGTAAATAATTTGTTGGGAAAGGAAAATGTTAGTTCGATAGGGTGTTATGAAGAAAATAAATATATGATGAAATTTAGTGAGGTATTTGTGAAATGAAAAATAAGCTTCCTGTATAATTCAAAATGTAAGGAATCTTAAGAAGGAATATTTGAAATAATAAAATATTTTAGAAAAAGAGAAGATTTAATTAGAGAGTTGATTTGATATGAAAATATTGATTATATGCAATTGTGCAACTGGACTTGAAACATTTCGTGGAATGCTGATTCAAGAACTAATTAATAAAGGCAATGATGTAAGCACGGCTGTGCCGTGGTCGGTTGAAGAAAAAGAGCTTCGTGCCGAAAAACGACTAAAAAAAATTAATTGTGATTTGAAACATATTTCTATAGATCGCCGAGGAGCGAATCCAATAAGAGACATTAACTTGTTTCTTCAAATAGTGAGGCTTATTAAAGCGTTAAAACCTGATTTGGTTATTACTTATACTATTAAACCAAACATTTATGGCGGTCTTGCTTGTAGGATGCTAAATGTTAAATACGTTGCTAATGTTACTGGATTAGGAACCGCTTTTCAAAAAAAAGGAGTATTGCGTAATATAGTAGTATATATGTATAAAATTGCTTTAAAGAAAGCAAAAGTTGTATTTTTTGAAAATACAGAAAATCGAGATACGTTTGTGGATAACAGAATTATTCAAGAAAAAAAGGCACATGTACTGCCTGGGGCAGGTGTTGATTTAGAACATTACCATTATTTGGAATATCCAAAAGACGAAGATAAGATACGTTTTCTTTTTATTGGAAGAGTAATGAGGGAAAAAGGAGTAGACGAATTATTTGCTGCGATGAGCAAATTAAATAAAGAAGGATATGATTGTGAACTTGATGTACTTGGGGAAATGGAAGAAAATTATGCAGATATTATTGCGCAATATGAACGAGAAGGATGGTTGCATTATAGGGGATATCAAGAAGATATTCGCCCATATGTGAAAAAATGTCATTGTTTTGTATTACCATCTTGGCATGAGGGTATGGCAAATGTTAATTTAGAATGTGCTGCATGCGGTAGACCCATTATTACAAGTGATATTCATGGGTGCAAGGAGTCAGTTATTAGTAATACAACGGGGTTATTGTTTGAAAAAGGAAATTTGGATGATTTATATTATACATTGGTTGAATTTGTAAAATTTTCTAATGGTGACCGGGAAAAAATGGGATGGCTAGGCAGAAAACATATGGAAGAGTTGTTTGATAAACGAAAAATTGTAAATGAAACAATGGAAGCATTATTTTGAAAACACAATCTTTGGAGGGGAGATAAAAAAGGTTGTCTTTGGGTCGAAAATAAAATAAGATGAATATAAGGTAAACAATAATGAGTGAAGGAAAGAAAAAAGTATGTATTATTCGATCAAATCCAGTAAATCCTGATTCGCGTGTGGAAAAAGAAGCATTGTCTTTGAAAAGGTTTGGTTATGACGTACATATATTGGCTTGGGACAGAGAAAAGAATAGTAAAAAAGAAACAATAGAGTACATTCAAATTGCAGATACTAAAATTCCTATTACTAGATTAGGATATTTTGCAACATATGGAGAGGGATTTAAAAATTTACGTGCTTATCTATTGTTTCAGTTCCATATGAGAAAATGGTTGAAGCAAAACGATTTTGATGTTGTCCATGCGTGCGATTTTGATACTGCTTTTTTTTCACGTAATATAGTTAAGAAAAAAAAAGAAAAATTTGTTTTTGATATATTTGATTTTTTATATGATAAACCTCATGGATTTATGCAAAGATGTGTAAAAAAAGCTCAGTATAAGATTATAAATGATGCAGATGCCACAATAATATGTACTGAAGAAAGAACTAAACAAATTAAAGGAAGTCATCCTAAAAAACTTGTTGTCATTCATAATACGCCTTCTTTGCTACAAGCACAGGATGGATATGCTCAGCAAATTTGTTCGGATGAGATAAAAGTTGTATATGTGGGGATTTTGCAAGATTATCGATTGCTGAAAGAAGTTACAGAAGTTATAAGCAAATTGCAAGATGTTGATTTTTATGTGGGTGGATTTGGAAAATACGAAGAGTATTTTTCTACAATGGATGCTCAATATGATAATATTCATTTCTATGGTCGATTGTCTTATGCTGATACATTGGCATTAGAAAAGGAATGCGATATTATGCTTGCAATATATGATCCAGCTATCGATAATCATATTTATGCTGCACCAAATAAATTTTATGAAAGCCTTATGTTGGGGAAACCAATTATTATGGCTAGAGGTACGGGGATGTCCTCAGTTGTTCAGAAAAATGATATAGGAGCTATAATTGATTTTTCGGAGGATGGGTTTGTTTCGGGAATAAAGGAATTGATAGGTAGAAAAAAGGAATGGCCAGAGATGAAGAAGAGAATGAACAAAATATATGAAGAACAATATTCTTGGAAAAAGATGGAGAATAGATTATGTTCTTTATATGAGGAGTTGTAAATGTATTTAGCTAAAAACAGTATGAAACGTAAAATTTTGATGTGCTTAACGATAAGTATATATCCATTTTTGCCAATTATTAAAGAGTGGAATGTTTGGGGCGGTTTGGTAATTGAACTATTGATTTTACTTTTCGTAGGAATGACATCTTTGATAAAATTAAAGAATGGCATTGCAGTATTGGCATTGAACCAATATGCTGTTATGTTAAGTGTGTTATTGCTTGTATATTGTTTTATAAACATTAAGAATACTTATATTGCTTTTTCGGGGTTAAGAACATTTTTTCTTTACATTTTTTTTTATACTATTGAAAATGATGTGGATGGAAGAAGTTGTGGTATCGTTAAAACAACAAGTTATGCAAGTATGGCAGTTGCGGCTATAATGAGTGGGGGGTGTATAATTCAATTTATATATCCTGAAATAATGAAGACAATGCATAATCCGATGGCTTGGGATGAATTGAGAGCAAAAACAGATTGGACTCCGTTGGGTATATATAATCGCGCGATTTCTTTTATGACGGATCCTAATGTGCTAAGCGTTTATTTGGCGTTTTCATTGTTTTTAACCTTTATTCTTTTTAAAAAGGAAAAAAGAAATATATACTTATTTTTTATGTTTTTTGAGAGTGTTTCTGTTGTACTGACACAATCGAGAACAGGAATGTTTATTGTGGTAATTTATATGTTACTTTCGGTGGTGATGGAATTTATACGAGAGAGACATTTGACATGGTATAAAACATTTGTGGTATGTCTAAGTGGACTACTTGGTCTATATGTATTAATAAACAAGTTAGATATAATTTTGAAATTTTTGAGAGTGGATACACTTGCAAGTGGAAACGGAAGAGCAGAAAAAAATATTCTGCATTTGAATTTATATTTTTCAGATGTTTTAAAAATTATTTTGGGGAATGGATTATTTGATGGAAGAAAAATTATATTTGAGAATTCTTATTTATCAATAGCTTACATGTTTGGTATTATAGGATCTTTTATATTATTGATATTGGCTTGTTTTTTATTTAAAGATCTAATAAAGTGTGAAAATGCTGAATTACTACTTTGCTATGCGGCAGTAGCTTTTGTTGGAGATTATATCCTTATCCCTCAAATCACACTTGTTGTAATATTATGTTTATTAGCAAATAGTAAAATAGTAAATCTTAAGAGGCGCGGGAAAGATGAAAATTCTTCAAATATTATTACCTAGTGGGCTTGGTGGGGTAGAACGAATCGCAAGTCAATTGTTAATTTCAAATCAGAAAGATGAGTGCTATTTAGGAATTGACAAAAATTATTATAATGATTTTATTTCTTATTTTTATCCTGAAAATAAAAATATAATTTTGTTAGATTGTTCTTCTATAATCTCATCTTTGTATTCTGTGAAGAAATGCATTACTACTGTTAAACCGGATATTGTGCATACACATGCAAGAAGAGAAATGATATTTGTTTGTTTGTGCAAAAATAAATTTGTACATATTCGAACACAACATATGGAAGAAAAACCAAGAATACCTGTAACAATTTTTGAAAAAATACTTTTAAGTAAAAAGGTGGACAGGTGGATTGCAACCTCAAAAAAATTAGCAAAATTGTATTTAGAATCTAAAAACTATATTGATAGTAAAAAAATTTCGATTGTATATAATGGAACCCATAAGGGGAGAAAAAGGAATTCTTTTGAAGTGAAAAGGAAATATTGCATAATTTGTCGACTTACAAAACAAAAAGGTATAGATATATTGATAAAAGAAATTGCTGAGATGGATGAAAAAATAAAGAGACAAATAAGCATAGATATTTGGGGAGAAGGAGAAGAATTAAAAGCTATATTTGATTTAGTTAAAAAGCTTAAAGTGAATAACATTTTTAAATATAAAGGGAAAACATCATGTCCAGCTGAGGTGGTTGTTAATTATGATGCATTATTAATGCCCTCAAGAAATGAAGGGTTACCATTAACTATGCTAGAAAGCATGTCGACAGGCACACCTGTAGCGATACATGATGTTGGTTGCATTAGTGAATTTATTATTTCGCAAAAAAATGGATGGATTATAAATGCTGCATTTACATGGAAAGATTTTTTTGATGAAATTTTAGAATTTCAAGAATACGAAAATATATGTAAAAATGCAGAAAAAACATTTGATGAATTATTTTCTTTAGAAATAATGCAGAAGAATTATTTTGAAATCTATAGAATGGAAGTTAAAAATTAGTACATAGAATAGGAAATGAGAATGGGAGAAAATAAAGCCATTAAGGCGGGAATTGGTTATACAGTAGCAAATTATTTGATTAAGGGACTTAGTTTTTTTACATTGCCAATTTTTACAAGACTATTATCAACGAAAGATTTTGGAGTTTATAATACTTTTTTAGCATATGAAAACATTTTGACAATTATCCTTGGAATGGCATTTTCTTCTTCTTTTAATGTGGCAAGGTTCAAATTTAAAATCAATAGATATGTTTCTTGCTGTATAAGTGTTTCATTTATATTTTCTCTTTTTATTCTTGGAATTATAGATGTAATTTATCCACTATATAATAGGATTTTGAATATGGATAGGTGGATGATAACACTGTTAGTATTATTTAGTTTTTCTTCTGCTGTTGTTACTTTTTATAACAGTTATATAGGACTAGAATTTCAATATAAAAAATTTGTTATAATTTCCGCACTAGGAGCAATTGGAAATATTGTATTGTCATTGCTCCTTATTTTAACATTGTTTTCGGGAAATAGAGGACTTGGTAGAATTATTGGAATGAGTCTATCTTCAATTTCGCTAAGCGTTTATATAATAATTTTTTTCTTTTCAAAGGAAAAACCTTGTTTCGAAAAAGATTATATTAAATTTGCATTGAGATATTGTATACCTATTATTCCACATAGTTTATCACAAATTATATTGAACCAATTTGATCGTATTATGATTTCGTCAATGTGTGGTGAAAACGAGGCGGGGATTTATAGTTTTGCATATACGTTATTTTCGATATTATTAATAACTATAACTTCACTTGATAAAGTTTGGGCACCATGGTTTTTTGATAATTTAAAAGCAAACAATTATTTAGGAATAAAAAAGAGAAGCTCTCAATATGCCTTGGTTATGGCTTCTTTTAGTGCTTTACTTATTTTAATAGCACCAGAAATAATTAGATTTCTTGGTTCAAAAGAATATTGGGGATCTGTTTATTGTGTTGCACCAATTATTGTGGGGGGATATTTTTCTTTTTTATACTATATTCCATGTCAGGTAGAATACTATTACGAAAAAACTCAATATATTGCATTAGGGTCTATTTTTGCAGCGGGGTTAAATATTGTTCTTAATATATTTTTTATTAAGCAATATGGATATGTGGCAGCTGCCTACACAACATTACTTTCGTATTTTTTATATTTTGTTTTCCACTATGTGATATCAATAATAATAGTGAAAAAACGTATATTTCATACAGGGAAAATAGTAATATTGTCTATTGGTGTATTATTAGTAGCTATAATTGAAACGACATTGATGGATTATCCTATAATTAGATGGGGATTAGCTGCAGTAATGTGTTTACTGTTATTTAACGGAGGAATAAAATACCTAAATAAATATCATAAAAAAGAAAGGTTTGATGTGTGATGAGAAAATTAACAAGTGATGAATTTAAACAGTATGAACTTGGAACTTTAGCTAAATTAGATGAAATTTGTTGTGAAAATAATATAAAATATTTTGTGGCATATGGAACGTTAATAGGAGCTATAAGACATAAAGGCTTTATTCCTTGGGATGATGATGCTGATGTTTGGATGCCAAGAAAAGATTATGATAAATTTATTGAATTTTGTATTAATAATGAAAATCTAATTAGTCCATATAAATTGGCACATTATAAAAATAATAGTAATTATTGTATGGGAATAGCAAGACTATATGATCAAAGGACTAGGGTGTATGAAGAACATGTCAGAGATTGTGGATTGGGGGTGTTTGTTGATATATATCCTCTTGACGGGTGCGGAAATGCCCCTAAAGAGGCGTTAAGGATTTATGGAAAAAACCGGAAAAGAAGATTTCTGGCTGGAATAGGTGCTCCTTCTGAATATGAAAAATCTGAAAATGGATTTGTTAAAAATATTATTAAATGGTGTTGTTATAAAGGCGCAAATATAATTGGAATAAGAAATATATTGGTTAAAATGGAATCTGAATCTAAGAAATATGGGTATGAAAAGAGTAAATTTGTTGCATCGACAGTATGGACGATATATCGCAAAGGAAAACCAAAATCAAGCTGGATCGGCGATGATGATTTTGTTGATATTTTAAAAAGGGAATGGTTTGAGGACAGTTTAAGGGTTGATTTTGAATCTATAAAAGTTAATATACCATTGAAATATCATGAAATCCTATCTCATAGGTATGGTAGTTATATGGAATGTCCACCAGAAAGCGAAAGAATTGGACATCATGATTTTGAGGCATATGACAAGGAATAGAATTATGAAAAAAATAGGATTAGTTTTTGGCACACGACCAGAAGCAATAAAGATGTGTCCATTGGTAAATGAATTAAAAAAGCGTAAAGGTTTACAAACGGTTGTATGTGTAACAGGACAACACCGGCAGATGCTGGATCAGGTACTTGAGACCTTTAATGTCGTTCCAGATTATGACCTTTCTATCATGAAAGATAAGCAAACTTTATTTGATATTACTGCGAATATTTTGTTGAAAATTCGAGAAGTATTGGAAAAAGAACGCCCGGATGTTGTTTTGGTTCACGGAGATACTTCAACGACATTTGTTACAGCGTTAGCATGTTTTTATCTTCAGATACCGATAGGACATGTTGAGGCAGGTCTTCGTACATATGATATTTATTCGCCATATCCGGAAGAGTTTAATCGGCAGGCGGTATCAATTATAAGCAAATATAATTTTGCACCAACACAGATGGCTGCACAGAATCTAATCAAAGAGGGCAAAAATCCAGAGAGTATTTATATAACGGGAAATACAGTAATTGATGCAATGAAACATACGGTAACCGAGAATTATTCACATCCGGAATTGGACTGGGTTGGATCAGACAAACTTATTTTTATTACAGCTCATCGGAGAGAAAATCTTGGTCAGCCGATGCATAACATGTTTAGAGCGATTCGAAGAGTTCTGGATGAGCATCCTGATTGCAAGGCTGTGTATCCAATTCATATGAATCCGGTTGTGCGCAAAGCCGCGGAGGAAGAACTGGGAGGGTGCGATCGGATTCATATTATTGAACCGATTGATGTTTTTGATTGTCATAATTTTGAAGCAAGATGCTTTTTATGCCTGACGGACTCCGGTGGAATTCAGGAGGAAGTCCCATCATATGGTAAACCGGTTCTTGTTATGCGAGACACAACGGAGAGACCGGAAGGGGTGGAAGCCGGTACTCTTAAATTAGTTGGTACTGATGAAGAAGTAATATATCAGAATTTTAAATTACTCCTCGAAAATGAAGAAGAATATAATAGGATGGCAAAAGCGTGTAATCCATATGGAGATGGGCATGCTTGTGAGCGGATAGCCGATATATTGGAGAAGGGGGAATATGAGGCTTGGGAGCCTTTAGGCTAGGTGAGAAAATGGATGACAAGATACTTGAAGTAAAGAAAGAAATGATGCGTATTGCAAAAATGAAAGATTTGTCGCGAATGGAAAGGTACGAATTGGAAAAGAGACGGAGTGAAAGGCTATCGGAAAGTGAACGAAAGTTATTGATCGAAGAGTGCCAAAGAGATTATGAATCCTATGATAGAATTGGAGATATCAGAGAATTATTCACTTTTTTCTTTGCAGGTATTAGTATGATTTTATCCGTTTTTGCCATTTTTGCCAATAATAAAGATGTAAGCGTGGAAAGCTTGGGTTCTATGTTACTAATGCTTCTTATATTTATTGTTGTCACGATTGCTGTCATTGCAGGAATTCAGACTTGGCGAAGTAGTGGTTTGAATATTACTAAATACATGATTGATGTTTTAAAGGGAACTATAATTTGACGCTTGACAATTTGGGCATGGAAGAGATTGCAACAGTAAAATAACAGAAGCTGTGAGGATAAGTTTGAAACAAATATATTTGATGTACTTGTTTTCAACTATTCAGTACTTGATACAATGAATGTTCATGCACTTTAGCACTTGTTATGAGGTAACTGTTTAAAGAAAAAAGTTCAAAAATCAATGATTTAGGGCTTGAAATTATAGGAAGGTGCTTTTGGTAGGACCGGAAAGGATTAAATTACTTTGATAAAAACGGTAAATGAATTGCTTGAAGCAATAAGAGATAAAGGAGTAAAAGAAATCGAGCCTTTCTTGCATATAAAGCATGGACCTACGATTGGCGACATGTATGAAGGCTTGGCAAAGGATATAGCAAGCAAGGCTTTGTTTGAAAATACACATATTAGAGTGGTATCGGGATTTATATCGAACACGGACGGCGAAATGACGAAGCAGATAGACTGTATGATTGTGGTCGGGGCGGGTGAACAGATCCCTAATACACAGGATTACATCTATGACGTAAGCCAAGTAATAATGGTAATAGAGGTCAAGAAAAATCTTCACAGTAAAGAATTATCTGACGGATATGATAATTTGAGGAGCGTATATAAAGTTACAAAGCCTGACCGTGCTTTAAGGGCTAATATGATTGATGATGCTTTTGAAGCTATGGTGGGAAAGCGTACTACCTTTGACGAGGTAAACTTGCTGCCAGTCAGGGATCAAATGATTTTTCATTCGCTCGTGGTTGAAGCTATGCTGCCAATACGTGTAATTTTCGGTTTTGAGGGATTTAAAACCGAACTGACACTTAGACAGAAATTTCAAGAGTATTTATCAGATAAAACAATAGAGTGCGATAATCTTTCTTTGGAAGAAGCAGAAGGAAAATTGAATTCCGATGAATATAATACTGAGAATCGACCTGAGTCAAAGTACGGTTATGGCGCAGTGTCTCTGCCGAATTTGATTATTTCGGGAAACAATTCTATTGTGAAGACCAATGGGATGCCTTATGGATTAGTATGTAACGAAACGGATGTTACATGTTGGATGGCCTCACATAGAAGGAATCCGTTAATATTATTCTTGGAGTTGCTATGGACAAGGTTAACATATTATTATGATTTACCATCTGAAGTATTTGGAAGTGATGTACAGGTAGAGGGGTTAGCACCACTTTTATTTGTTACAGGAACAAGGAATGGGTGGATTTATCAGTTCTACAATATTGATGAAGATGGAATTGCATTTTATGATGTCGATAAACCATGGGAACCGGCAATTCTTAACCAAAATGAATTTGTACTAATGAATTTACTATGTGGAGGGGAAAAAATAAGTGTATCCGAATTGGGAAAATACGTTAATGGAGATGCGGAGGATATTATTACTAGCTTAAATAAAAAGCGGCTTGTTTATATTGATAATGATGGTAGTATTCAATTGCTAACAAAACAATGCAAATGTGCTATTGTACCGAACTATGGGTATGTTGCTGGTGATGATAATGACGGCAGATTAATGTTTTGGGTAAGCGAGAAGATGAAGGAATTGTGTCCAAAAACTGAATGAAATGAGCATCTGTAAAAGCTCCATAGGTGCAGATTTGAGAAAGATTATTGCAAATATTGCTTTTATGGATGAATAAAGTAGAGTGATTTAACCATGATGATTTCCGGAATAGATTAGCACAAGAAAATGAGGGTATGAAACAGATGAAAATTTTCAATTGGTTCAGGCGCTGGCGCACAAGTATAAATAGTGGGTTGATTTCGATTTTTTCTGCACTTTTTCTGAGCAAAATTGAAGCATGCGACACAGTAAATGCAGGAGAGTGGTGTCATGTATGGAAATGTGTCTTAAATGTAAGGCTAATATCAGGAAAGTTTATGTGGGGCTCGTTTTTCGTATTTATAATGTTTAATGCTATTATGGAAATTATGAGGCGTTATTTATCACGGATGGAATTGTCGCAGAGCTTCAATGATGTTATGAAAAAGTATACGGCATGTAGCATAAAGGAATCTCTTTCGGATGGAACGCTCTCTTGGGGAGAAGGAAAGACGGTGTGTTACAGTAAGGCAATTATTGAAGGTTGGAAATCAGAGGATGTGCTTGTATCTACATATGATGATATGACGTATCATTTTTATGATAAAGAAGAAAATAAGAAGTGGTATAAAGAAAAGAAATTTTATTTTGTTGATAAAAATTATGAAGAGTATGTTCAGTCGGAAGCGTTTCAGAAGATCATTCGCGAAGGAAATAATTTACCCAGAGTGATGTTAAAAGATTGCCGTATGAATTTTGATACAAAAAATCAAAAGCTGCTATTAGATCTGGCAAAAACGGAATGGAGTCAGACGACATATGTCTGGAAGCAGTTTGGAAAGAAAGAAGGCGGGGAATTAGAGCCAACCTCATTGATGAGGGAGTATTCGAAAGGAATTACCAGCGGGACAAATTCAGAGAGGTATTTACCCAATAGCTTTTGTATGCATCTTATTATCGAGACGTTGGATAATAAGATTATAAAATCTCGTATCAGCCAAAATAAGAAAAACGATAATGCCGGAACATGGGCTTTTTCATTAGGCGAGCAGATTGCAATTGAGGATTTTTGTGATGGTAAGGATCTAAAGGACGACTTTGTTAAAAATTGGATGAAGAGAGCTTTTCAAGAAGAGTATCGATTAAGTGAAAATGATTATATGAATATTGTGGATGAGAAGTCACTTAGAATTTTAAGTGTGGATTTTGAATCGGATCGATACAATTTTGCAATGGTATGCATAGTTCGACTCAATTATAACTATAAAACATTTTATAATCAGGTTGCGCCGATGCTAAGCACGGAAGAAGCTATTGAATTAGGGTTTATAGAACTTGAAAATATACCATCTATTTTGTTCTCGTACTTGAGTAAGGAACAAAGAGAATTATATCATCCGTCCTCATATCTGCGCTTGTTACTATTTTATATGCATAGGTGTGGTGTTGCCAGAGCAGAGCAACAGATTGTAAAAATGTATCAAGATCTGATGGGAAAGAATAATTTGGAAAACTAGAAGGGAAGTCCTCAATTGTGAGTACCACAACAAAGCAAAACCCTTGCATTACTGTGGTACTAAGCTGATTTTGATATATATTTGCACATTGAAAAATTAAGATTTCTTAAAACGATTTGGAAAGTATTCTGGACACGTGGTGTCTATGGAAGAAGTTCATTGATGAATTTTAGATTGGTGTCATTCAGGTGCTTTGGAATCTCGGTGAGTAGTAATTCGAAGTGTTGATAAACATTCAGGTAGTTGGCTTTCGCAGTCTCAACAATACTGTAGATTATTGCGCTCCCGCCAAGCCTATGGTAGACCTGATAGCCGTCTGTAATTGATTATTTTTGTACGATAGGTTCTCATACAATCTTGGGAATTTAACGGAGTCTGGTGGCAATGTAGGAGCAATGAAGGAAATACATATGAGGTTTATGAAGAATAGTGTAATATTTGAGAAGATGAATACATCGATGAAAAGATTATTTGTTATGAGAAATTTTTTAAGCAGCTTTCAGATGTTCAGGAGATATATTCTTACGGCTTTTCATTTTCAGAAGTAGATATGGTCTACATAAAAGAAATATGCAATTATTTGGATCCGGCTTCTGTTACCTGGTATATCAACTCTTATGATTCAGGCAATAATCCGGAATTTAGAGATAAGATAGAAGCATATAGATTTAAGGTCAAAGTCGAGGATGGGTGGTAATTTTGTAGGCGCAAAATAATTCGACGGATTGCATATCCCAACATTCAGCTTTATAAACAATAAGAAGCAGTAGTATATAGAATTCAGTTCATATATGGATGAAGGCTGATGAAATCTGGTTAATTTAGGGATTTACACTAGAATTAGAAAAATAAATATCATGTATTTTGAAGAAATCTATACAAAATATATCGTTATAAAGATTCTGGAAACGGCGTGAAGGAATAACTATTTTGATATATGCATATATTGATATTTGACATAGAAAATGTTATTTTATTTGTAGATGTAAAAAAATTACGGATGAAGTAGACGAGGAAGCCAATATGCTCAGAAAATTTAAGGTTAGAAATTATAAAAATTTTAAAGAAACACTAGAATTTGATTTTACTAAGGTCAGTGGTTATGCATTTAATCGAGAGTGTGTGAACAGTGGAATAATATCAAAGTGTATTATTTATGGGCGGAACGCGACTGGAAAGACTAATTTAGGAAAAGCGTTTAGTGATCTCACAGAAATTGTTGAAGGTCGTATACATCTCGGACGGAATGAGAGACTTTTGAATGCTGATTCTGATGAGGATAAGGCGGTATTTTCCTATGAGTTTCAATTTGGAACAGATTACCTTTCGTACGAATATAAAAAAAATGAGAGAAATGAATTGTGCGAAGAAAAATTAGAAGTAAATAATATATGTGTATTCAGTGTGGATTTTGAGACTGGTACTATCAATGACCTGAATTTGTCTATCATTAATGCGGAAACAATTCAAATAGAGAAATATATTGAAATAATGAGGAGCAATTTAAATAATATTGAGGATGAGGATAATGGCAGAATTCCTCTTATTCGGTATATATTAAGTAATGCATTATTACCAATAGGTTCGGCTTTGTTACAGTTTGACGAGTATGTGAGAAGAATGCGATTTTTTAGTGGCGCGCAGCAGTATGCCATGAATGCACATTCGAGAATATTAGAAGTTTTTTCCGATTATCTTGGGGAAGAGGCACATCTAAGAGATTTTGAACAGTTTCTTAATGCGATGGGGATTGCGTGCAAATTAAAGACTGTTCAAACGATTGACGGACATTATGAATTATACTTCGATTACCAGAAACTGGTTCCATTTTATGATAATACATCGAGTGGAACGAAATCTTTGATGACGTTTTATAGACGATATATTATGCCAATGAAAAATCCGTCATTTATCTTCATGGATGAATTTGATGCTTTTTATCATTATGAGATGGCGGATAAATTAGTTCAATATTTGAAAACAAGATATACAGATTGTCAGGTTGTATTAACAACGCATAATACAAATCTGATGACAAATCACTTGATGAGACCGGATTGCTTGTTTATTTTATCTCGTGATGGTAGGTTGACTGCATTATGTGATGCGACAGAGAGAGAACTTCGCGAGGGACATAATTTGGAAAAATTATATATTGGAGGAGAATTTGAAAGATACGAATGATTACGGAAGCTTTGCTGATATCCCGCGAAACCAGACGCTAGTAGTTGTTGAAGGTGATTTTGAAAAGAAAACGGTATTAAACTTATTATGTAATTGTTTTCCACAATTAAATATTCAAAAAGAGAATATTCATGTGTACGGTGCAAAAATATATGATCTATATCATTTGATAGAAGTCGAGTATGGGGAGGATTGGTTTGAACAGGATGTGGATATAGATATTCCGCTGCTGATTAGTAGAAGAGAGGGAATTTCACCAGTTTTAGATCAGCGTAAATTTACAAATATATATTTGATCGTAACTATTCAGCACCCCGTTTAGGGTACATAAATTTTTGGTCAAAACAGAG
>OLPN01000253.1_pt1 | contig 57469 bp, 55 predicted proteins | sample 1672601 | NCBI WGS metagenome assembly OLPN01 (sample SAMEA3136704, study PRJEB25190) | human gut metagenome | reverse complement strand
GCGAGAAATGGGTATCAAAGCCTGTTACATTAAGCCATATGTAAAAACAACCTTTGATAGTGATTTTTCAACAAAGCTGCATAACATATTAAAAAGAGACTTTTCACCAAGCAAGCCAAATGAGGCATGGTGTACAGATGTAACGTATATATTTACCTTGGAAGGATTTGTATACCTTACAAGTGTAATGGATTTATATTCAAGAAAAATAATTGCATGGACGCTATCAAAGACACTGGAAGTAGAAGAAGTGTTGAAATGTATAGAAATGGCTAGAAAGCGCAGAAAAACAGCAGATCCTGTAATTATTCATTCAGATAGAGGAGTACATTATACAAGCAAACTTTATAAAAAATTAACCGAAGGATTGATTCTAAGTTATTCAAAGAAAGGCACACCTTGGGACAATGCATGCATAGAATCTTTTCATTCAGTAATAAAAAGAGAATGGTTAAATCGTACTTTAATTTATGATTATGATCATGCATATGATTTGTGTTTCGAATATATTGAAACATTCTACAACACAATACGAATTCATAGTCATTGCGGTTATGAATCGCCAAATCAATATGAGAATAATTATTATTCAAAGCATTAAAATTTAAAATTTATCTATTTTATGAGTCCTTTTTCTTGACATAGTACCACAGTTAAAACACTAAGTAATTGACATCACATCAACATATCATCCATGATATTATCTATTTTTTCTTTTTCGATACTATTTTCTAAATATGATATTTTTTCTTTGATAAACGCTTTGTGCTTCAAGAACCTCATCTCAGTAAAAAGCGGAAACAATGATTTATAAAAGTCAATCTGTTTCTGATACGCAGGCACAAAACTATTAACGCCGCTCCAATGGCTAGGTACAAGTTTTAAATGTTTAAAAGTTTCATAATCTTGGTTTACATTTATAAATGCTTTGATAGCAATAATTCTTATACCATCACGCAGTTCGCATATACCTTCAAATATATCTTTGATACAATCATTAAATGCATTTTCTTCTACAATTAACTTTACCCATTGTTCTTGCCTCTGGCTGACAGCAAAACTATTGCCCTCTCTATTCACCAACAATTCTTTGAATATATTCCCAAACGTCCATATATATAAATCTTCTTTCAACAGATCGTAAAGTATTGTATTAAAAAAATTTATATAATTTTGCGAATTCCATAAAGATTGTATTTGTAGATAAGCATAACTAAAATCATTAAAATGATAAGAAATAAGAATTTTTGAATATCTATGAATGTTACTGTCACCAAGAGATAAAAAATGAACCAAATAATCACTAGAATAGTCTAAATGATGATTTTCCCTCAACAACATAAAATATATTTTTGACACAAAATCTAAATCACCTTTAAATAATTCATTCAATTTTTCTAACGAATATGTTCTAATATCAAATAGACTCGATAAATAAGATCCAATAATTAGTGGATTAGAACTATAATTTAAAGCAAAATATAAACATATTTTTCTATATATATCGGGCTCAATGCTTAGAAATTTATCCAACACCTTTATATTTCTATACTTAGCAACTTTTTCAACATTCGCGACATCATCTTTCAAAAAAATTATAAACTCATTCAACATGTTTTCATTCACTTTTTCTTCTGGCAATGTATCAAAGAAAATATAACGCCAATACATCTTTTGAGGAAATTGAGCTTCTTTAATGGACTCAAGTAATTGTGATGAATCAGTTTTCCTATTCAACACATGTAATATTTTTGTAGGATTAACATCTAAATTAGGACCACATCTCATAAACTCGTCTAAGAATACTTTTAATTTTTCTACATCAAACTGATCAACAATAAGATTAATTCCTTCGTTAATATAATAATTATTCTGATTTTTAGTTAAATCAGTAAATAATTGATTTGCTGTTTGTACAAAATTTTTGATTTTTGATGTGGAAAGACTTTTTCCATATTGTATTATCGCTTCTTTTCTAGTTTCATCATATTCTTCATATTCCATATTTGAATTATGATAATTGAATGTAAGTAATTGATGCAGTTCCCATAAATCTCCATGCAACATTGAGTCCCATTTTTCATCGATTGAAAGACTAAGTTTATTTATGTTATTAGACAAACAATTAATCAATTCAAAAAAATCAATATCATCACAACATATCTCTGAGAGCAACTTTTCAACATATTCACAATCTCCCTTTACTAATTCAATATCGACATCTCCATAAAGGTGGTTTGCGTAATCATATAAAAAATTCATAACTCTCTTTTTTAATAATGTATTACTTGCTAAGATCAACATTATATTCCAGCAAACGCTTCGATATTCTTTCAATCCTACAGAATATGTGACATTGAAATTGCAAAATTTTATTGTATTGTTTCTGCCCATTTCAATTGGTTGAAAGTTAAAGCCCAACGAATATGAAGCCCATTTCAAACCAACTATCATTGCGATTTGATTCCCATTTTCAATAGCACTTGCTAAATATTTAGATATTACTACTTCTGTATAATAATCAAAATTAGCAGATTCTATATCAACTCCATAATTGTTTTCAAGCCATGAACAACCACATTTAAGAAACGCCTCACTTTTTATGCAATATTCTAAAATCAAGTCCATTACATAATTTAAATAGTTACTGTTACGATATCCAGTCAAAAAATTTAAAACATCTCTATCCGATGATCCTTCGTTAATTTTGAAATCAACACTGAGAGGATTGAAATTTCCATCCTTTAAATTTTGAAGTTTACTTTGCACAAAAAGAAATGATTCTTCTGGATCAAGCACATGAAAATCCTCAACAAAATGTACATAATCTGAATTTGAATTATCTTTAAAATATTTCCATACTTTTAAAATTTCCTTTTTAAAATAATCAAAAACTTTATCAGAAGAAAATATATTGAAAATAGTATTTAATGATTTAGTAATATGCCTGCGATAATTTGTATACCCAAATTTAATAACATCCGAAAACGCAACTAGCTTTCTCTCGAAGAAAACATAATATAACATGTAATTTGACAAGCATTGATCAGATAAAATAGCAACTTTCTCCAATTTAATTTCAACAACCTCTAAGGAAGATAGTTTCTTTATCTTTTCTATAAACATATCTTGCGTCATTCCATACAAGCCAATAATCTCATTTAACACCGATAGTTCATTGAGATTAACGGATTTTACAATTGCTAATAGACCTGCGGTAAAGCATAATTTATCATCTTTTCCTAAAGATCCATTTACATATTTACTATAGTATGTATCGTATAATTGAGATACATCTCTAATGGCGTTTAAATTTTGTTTTTCAAATGCTAATCTTCCTGCCATATAAGCTATTCTAGGATTTCCTTCAGCAATTCTAATTATCTGATCAATATAACGTTCATTAAGAATATGAAGATTCTCGTTTAAAAAGCCTTTTATTTCATCATCAGAGAACGAACCTATCTCTACAATTTTTGGCAAAGTATACTTCTTAACTTCAACAATAACATCGCCTTTAACATAATCACGAACCGTCATGATAATCTTTACGTTATATCCCGTTTTTTTCTTAGTTATATAATCTAAAATTAAATTCAATTGATCAACTTCATTAGCATCATCAACAAAAAATAAATAATCCCCATGATTTTCCGTTGTAAAAACTAAATCATTATATAAATCTAATTTATTATCTTTTACACAGCGTAATGTCAAATTGTGATCAGATGAGAAATGTTTAATTGATTCTAAAACCAGTCTTGTTTTACCTACTCCTGCTTTTCCAGTTACGATGACAACTTTGGCTTCATTTAAAAGCGATTCTATATTTTTCTTTTCTTTTTCTCTGTATTGAAATACTGTATTTAATGGAGCAGACATACCATTTTGATCATATTTTTCAACAAATTCATCATAAGAAAATATTTGATTAGTATCTAATGATAAAGATAAATAGTCATTTGCTAATGAACGATATTTGTTATGTACAAGATTAGCAATTTCATCTATACCCCATATTTGTAGTGAAATTCCTTTTGATTTGCAAAACTCATATAATTGATTTTCATCCCCAGCCTTTAAATTAGAAGATGTATGACAAATTATGATTTCATCAATATTTTGAGGATTCAAACCTGTTTTAGTTACATCTAAACACTTATTAATATCTTTTTTTAACTTATTATATATGTTACCTTGTTCAATTGTATACGCGACAAAAACGTACCTTCCATTATCTTTTCTAAAATATGTGTCTGGATTCCCTTTTGTAGTATTTCCTGTACCAGCTTGCATACCTAATCCATGTACAATTCCATATCCCATTTTATGAATTAACACATCGCAAAATTTTTGAAATTGAGCTGGACTTAATTCTTGAATTCGTTTTTTTATATCAGTAATTATTGCCATTTAAAGTCTCCCTTTTATGAACATATAACTATTATATATCTTTTTTATTATTCATGTGTATTCTCACCCCCTAAATACCTATTCATAAAAGCTAACATAATATCCAAAGCAAAAAAATGAACAAGGCTATTCCTTGTTCATCATTAAGTTTAGACAGAAGTATTCAAAACCATCATCCTTATCAATCTTACCCATTTTCATTTGTTGATCAAAATCCGCTAGTAAAGATAGATTGTAAAGTAAAGCTTCACTTGAAAAACGCATGGCCTTTTGCATATTCAGTTTCACGCGGTACGGATTGGCCTTTAACTCTTGGGCAATGGTTGCCTGTGCCTTTCCTTCATCCATTAATACGCGTACTTGAAATAGAAAACGAATTTGACTTGCCAAAAGCGCAACGATAGCTACTGGCTGCATATTCAGCTTTCTAAAGTTACGGTAGTAAGCTAATAATAAAATCCCATTTTGACTAAAGAAGGCATCGACCATTTTAAAGATGTCATTCATAGGTTCTACAACTAATAGGTTTTGTACATCTTCAAACGTTGGATGTTTTGAATAGATGGAAATCTTTTCAATTTCATTCTGGATGCACATGGGATCGAGTCCCATTCTAGATGTCATCCAATCTAACGTTTTAAAATCGACCTTGACTCCATATTCCTTCAGTTTATCTTGCACATAAAACTTTTGTGACTTTTCATCAAGTGCTAAACAAGAATATAAAGTCGCGTAATTGCTTATTTCTTTAACCTTTTTCTTTCGAGTCTCCAGTTTATCACTTGGACAGACAAGTACAAGAATCATGTCTGTATCTTTTCTTACTAGAAAAGGATCCACTTCATAGTTTGTCGTATTCTTACTTGAAAGAAACGTACAGTTATTGACAATAATCATCTTGTCATCATCAAAGATCGAATAGGCATCTAAATCTTGTAGAACATTGGATATTTCATCCGCTTGGGCATCATAGATGTTTACGTTTTCTTGAATATGATGTCTTTTTTTGATGGCCTCTAGCTTCATAGAAACCATGCTATTGTCTTTTCCGTATAAAATATAAATCATGTCCATATTATACCAAACATTCCATCGTTTGTGACAACAAATGAAAAGTGAAATAAAGAATACATGGCTATACTTCCACAATCACTCGTACATAGTGTATTTATGTGTAAATTTTCTAATGTCTTGAGTGTTTCAACACTTGGATGACCATACTTATTCTTATAGCCACAACTAATCAGAGCAATCTTACAATCTAAAGAGTCAAGAAAATCTGGGTCTGAACTCGTATTCGATCCATGATGTCCTACTTTTATAACATCGGCTTTTAAATCGTATGTAGCCATCAATTGTTTTTCAATTTGTTTACTCGCATCCCCCATAAAAAGATAAGTTAAATGATCATACGTAAAATAACTGATAAGACTTGAATCATTGGTATCCTTAGATTCTCTTTCACTTAACAACAAATAAAATGGATAATCGACATGAACCGATTGATTTGAATCTTCTATGACTTGTTTGATTTCAATTTTATCTTTTAAACTGTCATATCCTCCATTATGATCAAAGTCATCATGTGTAAGTATCAATGTATCAATCGCATGAATGTTCATATTTTCTAGAAAGGGCATAATAATTCTTTCGACATTATCACGATATAGGTTTTGCCCACAATCAATCATCACTACACTTTTATGGAAAGGTTCTACAATGATGCTGCAGTCAGCTTGACCTATATTTAATGTATAGACTTGAAAGAAAGGATTACAATAGATTTCTAGAAATGGAACGATAAATATCCATAGATATTTCCATTTAAAGTTTTTTAAGCATTGTATATAGAAGATTATAAATAGAACTATAAATAGGATTCTAGGTGCATAATGAATGGTAAGGTCTGGTAATTTTAGGTTTATTAAATCCTGCACTGTAAATCCAAATAAGAAGATCAAACCATATAGTTTTCTAAATATGTTAAAGAAAAGCAATGAAATAAGATTCACTTTCTTAAAGTAAATAAACATCAATCCAAGTAAGACCATCTTTTGTACGATCCATTTGTGTTCTGTACAAAAATACGATACGAGTTGTAATAAGAGTGGACATACAAAAGATATGGATAGTACTTGATTTGGATAGATTATGCCAAAACAAAGGATCGTAAAAGCCATTTGATTGGGTTTGGATGTGAATAATAGAGTACTCAACTGATATAAAACAAATCTTGTGAATGCAAGTGTAAACACAAAGAAATGGCCAAATAGAACACTGAAGACTAGAAGGATTCTTCGAATACGAGTCTCATCCCACTTTCGCTTTAACACATGTAAAACAATATAGTATGCGCTCATATAGCCATATCCAAGCATCGTATAGATTTCATCTATACTTTCATCGTGCATGCCATAATATAAGGATAAAACAACGGAAGAATTGGGTTTCAACTTTAAATAGTTGTAGAGTCTAGACTTGAATGATGTTGATTTGTGGATGATTTCTACAGAATTTGTCTTAAACCTGATGTTCTTATTTTCATTGTATCGAGTAAAACTAAACAGCGTAAAATTATCATCTGTATGAATGGGCTCTATGTGTTTGACTTTAACTTCATCTTGGAAGCTTAAATCTAAATCTGTTTGAATAAGAATTTTAGAACCTCTATTTTCACCTATATAGTACCCTTTCTTTATTTCTGTAATTTTATATGTATCCTGTTGTTGAACTTCTTTTGGATATACGAGGATACAGCTTAATAAGCTAAATAAAATAAATAGAATCCGAATTCTTTTATCTTTAAACCGATAGTATAGATAGACAAGAAAAAAGAATGTGAAACAAAGTATACAAAGTATTTCTTTTAAGATTAGGCAGGCCAAAAAGCCAAGTGAAAGTATCAACATCATAGGCAGATCTTATCCTTAATCTTATTAAACATAGCTGGACCAATGCCTTTGACATTTTGGATTTGTTCTAAAGATTGAAATGTGTTACTTTTGCGAAACTCAACGATTCTTTGAGCAATGGCCGGACCAATGCCTGGAAGTGTTTGTAGTTCTTCAAGTGTGGCACTATTAATAGAAATGAGTTTTACATCTTGTTTTTCTGGAATCACCACTACATCTTTATCTTGTAGGATATAGTTAAAACTGATTCCAGACGTATCACTGTTTTCTAATAGGCCTCCGCTCATTTGAATTAAACTTGAAATAGAGCTGTTTCGCTTTAAAGTATAAACACCCGGATTTTGAATGGCCCCCTTGATTTCCACTTGCATCAATGTGGGCTTGGCTTCTTGTAAGGTAATGGGTGTATACCTGTTAAAGCAGGTAAAGGTAAAGAAAACAAAGAGACAAAAAAAGAGAAGAGTTCGTTTCATAAATATCACACTTCTCTTATACGTAATTTTTTGATGTTTTTCTATTTAATTTCAAGAATTTTTACATCATATGGTTCTTCAACACGTCTTACAGTACATACATCTCCAACTTTGTGGTCCATGATGACTTCTGCAAGTGGTGTTGTGTTTGAAAGCTTACCATTGAATGGATCCGCTTCAATTGTACCCACGATATTGAATGTTACTTCTTGGTTGTCTGATAAATCTAAGATTTTAACAGTAGATCCCAATTTTACAACATTCTTTGTCTTTTTATCTTCCGCATTATCGGCTTCACTAATGATTTCAGCATTTTTGATCATTGCCTCTAATTCACGAATACGGCCTTCAACTTGAGCCTGGTGTTCTCTGGCTGCATCGTAGTCGGCGTTTTCAGACAAGTCACCTTGTGCACGAGCTTCCTGCAACTCAACGATAACTTCCTGACGAACTTTATGAACTAGGTTTTCATGTTCATTGACTAAATCATTATAACCTTCTTGGGTAACGTAAAATTTTTCATTTGCCATGTGGTATCACTCCTTGTATTTAGCACAAAAAATTATAACATAATCCTTAAATTATGCAAAACATTGTTACAGATTTAAGCCTAATTTTTCGCATTCTTCTAAATGTTCTTCATATGTTTTTGTGTAATGCACTTTACCATCCACTTTGTTGTATATATCGGCCGCAAAGAATAGATAATCTGTTTTTTTTGGATTTAATACGGCTTTAATGGCTTCATCCCCCGGATTTAGAATTGGTCCAATTGGCAAGCCTTCATGTAGATACGTATTGTATGGTGAATCGACTTCTGGATTGGTTTCACAATCTTTTGGATCATTGAAATCATCATATAATGCATAACATACCGTTACACTCGATTGTAGTTTCATACCTTGATCTAAACGATTGTAGAAAACACCGGCAATTTTAGCCATATCACCAGGTTCACTCGCTTCAAATTGAACGACACTAGCCAAACTGATAATTTGATGGATGGATAAGCCGCTTTTATCAAATGCCTTTTTATTCTCTTTATACATCACATCAAAACGATCTAACAGAACGCGTGTAATATCATCAAGAGAGTCATTTTTTTCCAAGAAATATGTGTCAGGAAATAAATAGCCTTCTAATTTCACTTTATAGTTGGAATTATTTAAATCATCTACATTTAAGAAAGAATAATCCTTTGCGAGCGTTTGAATATAAGAAATATCATTCCATTGATTTAAAATTTCTTCTGAAGAATACTTTCCATCATATAAATTTGATATTTCAGCCGCAATTTCTTTGGCCCATTTTCCTTCCGGTATTTTTAAGACAAGAGCATCTTTCTTTAGTTTTGTACTATCTTGAATGGTAGATAAAATATCCTTTACGCTCATGCCATTATCCAATTCAAAAGTACCTGCCACAAAATTTGTGTTGTGACTTGCCTTGGCATAAAGCTTGGCAACACTCGCATTTGAGATCAGATTCTCTTTTTTCAAGTTCTCTAAAACTGAATCGAACGATTCATTGTTTTCAATGGTAAACACTACTTCCTTATCCCCGTTGCCCGTACTTGATAGTCCTGTCTTTACGACAAAAATCGAACCAAGACCGGCGATAATTAAAATGAATACAACGACTAATAGGACAACTCTTACAGAATTGACTTTTCGCCTAGTCGGCATTTTCCTCGTCCTCAACAAACGTGTTGATTACTTCTTCTACCATTTCCCATTCGGCTTCGCTTTCAATAGGAATCAACTGACCTTTGTCGTCATAGCGAGATGCGAATACTTCGCCCTCATCATTGTCTGGATCTTGGAAAACCACATATTGGCATCCCGTTTCATCACTGTCAAAAGTGAATAAGATGGTCATCTTTTTTTCATTTCCATCTTCATCATATACATATAAACTATTTGAATCTAACATCAATATACTTTTCCTTTCAAAAATAAAGGAGGATCTAGAATCCCCCGTTTTGTCTGTCCAAAAAACTCTGTAAAATTTGAACGGCAGCCATCTGATCAATTACTTTTTTACGTTTCTTTCTAGAAACATCCCCCTGTAGTAAGATTTTTTCGGCCGCAACCGTTGTTAGTCGCTCATCCCATAGATGAACTGTAATACCCGAAGACTCTAATTTCTTGGCAAATTCACAAGATATTTCACCACGAATTCCGATATCTCCATTCATGTGCTTTGGCAAGCCTAAAACTACTTCTTTGACTTTATTTTCTTTTAATAGCTTTAAAACTTCTTCTAAACAAGCATCATAATCATCCGATTCAAAACGCACAGTCGTTAAAGCTCGACACGTAATATGAAGCGCATCACAAATCGATACACCACATGTTTTTGAACCAAGATCTAAACCAATGATACGATCCATTATTTCTCTAAATACGCACGTACAAGTTCTTCAATGATTTCATAACGTTCAATCTTTTGGATCAAGTTACGAGCATTCTTGTGAGAAGAAATATACGCAGGGTCGTTACTAATCAAATAACCAGCAATCTGATTTTCTGAATTATAACCACGTTCTTCCAAAGCATCACTTACTTCACGAAGAATCATCTTGATATTTTCACGACGAATCTCTTCTGTAGTAAATGTCATTGTTTCGGTAATGTCTTTCATAATTTCACACTCCTTAACACGTTTTTATTATATATGAATCCAATTCAAAAAGAAAGCGATTTATCTAAAAGTGAGATGTTATATTCCTTTAAACAAATTCGTCTAAAAAGATTTGGGCACTTTCCTGCAAAAAAGACAAATCTATATCCCACATATTATACCTTTCTTTATGATATGCAAAAGAGGCACATAAAGTGCCTCTTTTGGATGAGCGTTGTCCCTGTATTGCTTTTTTTAAAGGGCCCAGGGTGACGATGGCGTCATCAGCGCTCCAAGGCTTCATTCGATGTCAACCAAATGTTCCTCGCCTTTATTGTATATATATATCATACCACATAAACCTAAACACAATTTCAAACTTTTCAGTTTTAATAACATAATAAACCCCATACTTGACTATCAATTACGTTTAAATCAGATTGTATATTTATACCCACAAGTCTTACTCACCCCAAATACAATACATACAATCACTTTTTTGTTGAATATCCTCTAAGATAAAGATCCATTTGGCACAAGATGTAAGATTTTGTTCTCGATTCTTTACTTCAATAATAGTCTCAATGGACATCTGTAGTAGTCTTCTTTCAAAATCTTCGTATGATTTATTTTGTACGTCTAATCCAAACATTTCATACATCACTGAAAATTCGTTATCTTTTACTACATTCAAATCCACTATAATCTTACGCATAGCTTAAGCCTCTTCAAATTGTGCATTATATAACTTCGTATAGAAACCATTACGTTTCATCAATTCATCATGGCTTCCCACTTCGACAATGTCACCATGATCCATAACGATAATATTATCCGCATCACGAATCGTAGATAGGCGGTGCGCAATCACAAAGCTTGTACGACCCTTCATCAACTCATCCATTCCCTTTTGAATCAAGACTTCTGTACGTGTATCCACACTGCTTGTCGCCTCATCTAAAATCAAGATTTTAGGATCTGCCAAGAAGGCACGGGCAATCGTTAATAATTGTCGTTGTCCTTGACTGATATTACTAGAAGCTTCATTCAGTACGGTATCATAACCATGATCTAATGTACGAATAAAATGATCGACATGTGCAGCTTTGGCAGCTTTCATGACCTCTTCATCAGTTGCGTTGGGTCTACCAAATCGTAAGTTTTCTAGAATGCTTCCCTCAAACAGCCAAGCATCTTGTAATACCATACCGACCATATTACGTAAATCACTTCTTGTGTAGTCCGTAATATTATGGCCATCAATATAAATAGCGCCTGCATTTAATTCATAGAAACGCATCAATAATTTGACAATCGTTGTTTTACCTGCACCTGTAGGCCCTACAATAGCGGTTGTTTGGCCTGGCTTGATATACATCGAAAAATCGTTGATGACAATCTTACTTGGATCATATCCAAAACATACATTCTCAAAAGTTACTTGGCCTTGTACATCTTCGAATACAACTGGATTTTGTACTTCAGCAACCTCTTCTTCACTTGCCAAGAATTCAAAGACACGCTCTGCAGCAGCTGCCGTACTCTGTAACATATTCATAGATTGTGAGATTTGTGAGATTGGTTGCGTAAAGTTACGTGTATACGTAATAAACGATTGAATATCACCCACCGCAATTTCACCATGAATCGTTAAATAACCGCCTAGAATACATACGCCAACATAGCCAATATTACCAATCAAGTTTGTCAATGGCATCATTAAACCAGACAAGAATTGGGATTTCCATGCACTTGTATACAATTGATTATTATAGTCTTTAAACGATTTTAAAGAATCTTCTTCCCCATTAAAAGCTTTCACAATTGTATGTGCTGCATACATCTCTTCAATATGTCCATTGACTAAACCCAAGGATTTTTGTTGCGCCTTAAAGTAGCGTTGACTCTTTTTCACAACTACCATCACTAGAATCATACTGAATGGAATCACAACAAGAGCCATTAACGTCATCTTCCATGAAATACTTAACATCATCACTAGAAAGCCAATGATTTGTACAATGCTTGATACCATCGTGGATAAAGATTGGTTTAAAGATTGAACTAGGGTATCTACATCATTAGTAAATCTTGAAAGAATATCTCCATGACTATTTTTATCAAAGTAAGATAGTGGAAGCCTATCAATCTTTTGGTTCATTTCCTTACGAAGCTGATAGCCCATTTTATTGGAAACCCCACTCATTAACCAGCCTTGAAGATACGAAAAGGCCGTACTCATGGCATAGATAGCTAATAATAAGGCACACGTCTTTTTGATCGCATCAAAATCAATGCCACCCTTGCCTTGTACTTTATTCATAAAGCCTTCGGCTATTTCTGTAATAATATTTCCTTGAATCTTAGGTCCAATGACCATAATACATACGGAGACAATGGCACAAACAATTCCAATTAGGAAAGTAAATTTAAAAGGTTTGATATAATTGAACAACTTTTTCATTGTACCTTTGAAATCTTTTGCCTTTTCGCCGCCACCACGCATACCACGGCCCATAGGACCTCTTGGACGATTGTTTTGTTTCTGATTAGACATTGGCAAGTTCCTCCTTTGTCAACTGGCTCGATGCGATTTGTTGATACACATCACAAGATTCCATCAATTCAGCATGTGTTCCTTTTCCAACCATTTTTCCTTCATCCAGTACAATGATTTGATCGGCATGTAAAATACTTGAAATACGTTGGGCGACAAGGAGTACCGTACTCTTCGTTTCTTTACAAGACTTCGCCAAAGCTTCTCTAAGTTTGGCATCCGTTTTAAAGTCTAATGCACTAAAGCTATCATCAAAAATATAGATTTCAGGCTTACGCACAATGGCACGTGCAATCGATAGTCTTTGTCTTTGTCCACCCGATACGTTTGTACCACCCTGACTGATTTCAGAGTGGATGCCTTCTGGTTTTTTAGAAACAAACTCCGTACTTTGAGAAATAGATAAAGCAGACTCAATGTCTTTTGCATTGGCATCTTTCTTTGAATATAATAAGTTAGATTCAATATCTCCCGATAGTAACATACCCTTTTGTGGAACATAGCCAATGCGACTTCTTAAATCCGCTTGTTTGACATCTCGAATATCAACACCATCTACCGATATAGAACCACTTGTCACATCATAGAATCTTGGTACTAAGTTAATCAATGTCGACTTACCAGATCCTGTACTTCCAATAAAGGCAGTCGTTTCTCCTGGCTTCGTCTCAAAGCTAATATGGCTTAAAACATCTTCATCGGCACCTGGATATCTAAAAGATACGTTTTTAAAGGATACAACACCTCGCATATTGGATGAGAAATCACAAGTCTTTTCCTTATCTTTAACCGTAATATCACTGCTTAATACTTCATGAATACGTAAAGCACTGACATTGGCACGGGGAAGCATAATCGCAACCATGGTAATCATTAAGAAAGCCATAATGACTTGCATCGCATACTGCATAAAGGCCATGATACTACCAACTTGAATGATGCCGGCATCCACTTGTTTGGATCCAAACCATAGAATCATAAGTGTGGTACCATTCATTAAAAACATCATGATTGGCATCATAAATGCCATAGCTCGTGTTGTAAATAAAGAAATAGAAGTAATGTCTTTATTGGCTTTATCAAATTTAGCTTCTTCAATCTTTTCATTATTAAAGGCACGGATCACTAACATTCCATCTAATAATTCTCGTACAACGCTATTCATCTTATCGATCATTTTCTGCATGATCTTAAATTTTGGCATAACAATCATAAAAATTGCAAATACAACGCTTAAAATAATCACGACACATAAAGCTAGAATCCAAGTCATATTCGCTCCAGACTCAATGACGTGTAGTATGGCTCCAACACCAATAATAGGTGCATACATGACAATTCTTAAAAACATTGCCACCGTCATCTGTAGTTGTTGAATATCATTTGTGGTACGTGTAATCAAACTGGATGTGCTAAATGTATTTAGGTTTTCATTCGAAAAATGCGTCACTTTTTCAAATACGGCTTCGCGCAAATCTTTAGAGAAGCCTGCCGCAATACGACTTGCCAAGAATCCGACTAATATCGCACATACAGCACTGCCTAAGGCATAACCTAACATCTTAAGTCCTGAATAGATAATATAGTCTTGTTGGATTTTCTCCATATCCATACCTAGATCTGTATATTCTTTCTTTAAAAATTGTGAGCTCATGCTTGTTACTGTCGAATCTCCGAGTTTAGAAATCTCGGATTTTGCAGCTTTTCTATATGTATCCATACCATTCATCATCAGTAGTTGAGGTATTTGTACATCACTTTCTTTAGCATCCTTACTCACTTCTACCATTGTCATTTGAAGTAGGGTCAAAGTGGAAGAAAGCTTTTCTTCCTTTTCTTCACTGATATCTTTTAATAGATATACATTCTCAGTTTTCAAGGCTGGAATCCTCGTTTTTTCTTCCTTAGTTGCCTTACTTGGTGTAACCAGCTTATAAGAAGATGTCATTAAATCTTTTTCGGAATCGGTTGCGAACATTACATACGAATTGAATGTACTTTCACGAACCTGTTCATAGACACCACTTTCGATACCTCCATTTTGAATGCCTGTATTGACAATATTTTGCATATAATCCGGCATTGTCAGTTCGCATGTGGCTTGTCCAAACAATAAACCAAGGGCAAGGACAATGGATAGCCAATACGGTTTTAAATATTTCATAATCTTTGTCATTCTTTATTTTCCTCCATATAATGAGCTGTTTTCACTAAAATATCTCTTAAATGCGCACAGTCAGATGGCCCAAGATAATCTAAATAATGATATACATTAGCTATATGGGAGTCCATACGCTTTTGAAACATGTCGATTGCCTCTGGAACAATTTGAATATAGACCGTTCTACGATCCGTATTCGAATGCACCCTTTGAAGCAGACCCTTCTTTTCAAATCCAGCAATTATCTGCGATACAGCTGCTGGAGATACACCGAGAATATTTGCCAGTTCACTCATTGTGATCTGATGATTCTCTGCTTTATAAATTGTTTTAAACAACATCACATCTTTAATTCTAGGCCCATCTTTACAATGACGGTTATTTCGAACAAAGTTCGTGACTTTATATGTTAGATCAAACAATAAATCTAGTACTTCATCTTGAACTTCCATAAGAACCTCCAATTTATTTAAGTAGCTTAACTATATACCTACTTAACTATTTAGTCAATAAAAAAAGATATGCACAAAACATACCTTTTAAAGACCTATGAAATCCTTTAATCGAAAGCCAAAAGATTTAAAAAGAGATTCCAAAGGCTTCTCCTGTAATGATTATATCACCTTTAACAGAAATTAAAAAAGAGCGATTTCAAAAGAAAACATTTTAACCTATTGTCTAGATTTCTCTAATTGTCTAACAAGTCTTCTGATATTTATTAGATTATTCGCATATAGTCTTTTCTAAAAAATCTTTTCTTCAATTTGTTTTTTTAAGTTGTCCAATATACCATACAATTCCTTTTTGCATGAGTAATAATCTAAACCAAAAGCTTTTTTAGTTAATCCTTTTAAAAGATCGTTATTATCAATTTCTGACTCTCTCATGTATTGTCCGAGTCCATAATGCGCAAAACAATTTCTTAAATCCCTGTTTTTCAATTTTTTATCTATTGTAAAATTTGTATGATTTTCTCTATTCATTCCATCTATGAAGTCACATAAGTAATAATACTGTAAATATGCCAGTTTAAATTTTTGCGGTATTTCTTCAATGATATATCTTTCAATAAATTCTGTTATATAGTTAATACTGCATAAAACACTAAATAAAACAAATCCTAAATCACTTTTTAATTTAATCGGGCAATTCTTGTAGAAATGATAATCTTTATATGTAACAACATTGTTTATATCATCATATTTAAATGGGGCCAATTCCATATCACAAATATATCCAACTAATTTTCCAGTAATAACACTTAAATCTTGTATTTTAGGACCTACTTCTTCTTGAAAACTATTGAAGGGGTTATACATTGCACATAAAATTGTATTACCGCAGACTACACCATTACAATAATCAGCGCCGACATTATAGTAACCTATTACTTTTTCAAGTAAACTTAGATTATTATAAAAATATTCATTACTTTCATGGAACTTTTCTAACAATAATTTTTCATAATCTTTATATGTCAATTCATATAATTTGTGAGCTTGTCTTAATTTTACATAAAACTCTTTTTCTTCATCATTAAATCTAGGGGCATCTAGACCAACTTTTTTACACCATTGTTCTGCTCCATCTGCAAAAACACCTATATAAGGTAGACACATCAACATATAATTTGAATCTATATTCTTTGCAGTTTCAAATATATCAACAAATGTATAAATAAAACGAGCATCCGATTGCATTAATTCAAATCCTGCTTTTTGGATTTTATTTAACATGCTAGACCACCTTTTTAATTACCCTTCTAACGGAAAATATAGTTAGCTCTCTATTCTTTGAATGTTGTAATACATTCCTCGATTTTTTAATTTCAGCATTAAATTTTCGTAATAATGATAATCACCCTTTTTCCATCTCATATCATATTTATTATTCATTCTTTTCACCACTCATAAAAAGCTCCGGCTCATTCTCAATTAAATCTTCTGCTAGATATTTTGCGTCCATATTTTCAATACCAAAACTATCATTTGAGATTTGTTCAGCTAGTTTACTAGAATAATAAATGTCACATGCATTACGTAATTCTATACCTTTCACCTTAGAAATCTCATCAATAATGTCTTCTTCCAAGTTTTCTTTATAAAAGTCTTCTAATTGTTTTTTATCTACCATCACATTTTACCTCATATGAGTTTTGATATGTTAAAAGCCTATTCAATGTTTCTTGATTTACAATGCAAATTTGATTATTCATCTTAACCTATCATTCCTTTCCGCTTCGCTTCAAGGCACACATTGGAATTAAAATGTGCAATGAGCTTTGCTTTTATTTTTTATCTTTTATTTGTTACCATGTTCTTGAAGTTAGAAGTACACTACAGAGCACGGTGAGGTGAGTTGCAGACTTCTGCATCTCGTTCAGATTAAATCAGCATCTTAACCAGTGTAAGTCCGAGTATTTCAAGCACACATTAGTGTTGACATCAAGTCCGTAGATTAATCATTGACTATTAGTTAATCTTTAGTGCCACTCGTTCAGTCAATGCTTCTTTCTTCTTTATTTTGAAAGGAGCTTTTTCTATGAAAATCATTTATCCTCGTGTTTGTGGTATCGACGTGCACAAAAAATTCATTGTCGCAGTTATCTGCATTTCTGAATCCGTTGAACCCGTTTATCTAAAAAAAAGATTCTCGACTTTTCACAACGACTTAATCCGCTTTAGAGACTGGCTGATTCAAAACGACTGTCAAAATGTATGCATGGAATCCACTGGTAAGTACTATATTCCTGTCTACAATATATTGGAATCCCATATTTCCAATATCGTCGTTGCCAACCCTAAATGGGTACGCGCTGTTAAAGGCGAGAAAGACGACGATAAAGATGCCAAATGGATTGCTGATTTGTTTAAGCTCGGTATTGTTAAAAGTAGTTTTATACCTCAAAAAGATTTCCGTATCCTTCGCGAACTCACTCGCTACAAGTACAAACTTGTAAATATGCGTTCCAGCGAAAAGAACCGTTATCAGAATGCTCTTACTTCTGGTAATTGTAAACTGGATATGGTCTTCACTGATGTTTTCGGCAAATCCGCATCTAATATCATCGACCTTATTCTATCAGATAATCCATACACAGATGAAGATATTCTTTCAAAAGTTCACAAGAATTGTAAGGCCTCTCCAGATATGATTCTCAACTCCATTAATGGAACGGATTTAACACCAGTCCAGAAATCCCGTATAGAACTTGTAAATAACCACATTAAACAATTATCATCTAATATCCAAAGACTTGATAAACTTATTGATTTAATGATTGAGCCATATGAAGACTATATTTCATTTTTGTGTCAGATACCTGGTGTTTCTAGAAACTCTGCCATCACAATTCTTTCTGAAATCGGTGTAGATATGAATCAATTTACTTCTACAAGACGATTAACTTCCTGGGCAGGTTTAACTCCATCCAGTAACCAGTCAGCAGGAAAGAAAAAATCTGTACGCATTTCCAGAGCCGGAGTATATCTTAAACCATGTTTGGTTGAAGTTGCACATGCAGCAGTCAAGGATACAAACCATCCTTACTACGCCAACAAATTTAATAAGATTTCAAAACGACGTGGAAAGAAGCATGCTTATATTGCGATTGCCAGAAAAATACTTGTAGCAGCATATCATATGCTTCTTACAGGAGAAATCTGGAATCCTGCAGACTTAGCAGAAGTTGAAACACCAGTTGAACAAAGAATTAAATACGTAAAGAACAACTTAAAATCAGATATTAAACAACTACTAGATATTGGACTTACAGTTGAAGAATTAACACTTATGATTCAGCAAAATGCCAATAATATAGCAACACAATAATCTTTATATTTGGGGAAAGGGGCTTTGCGCCAATGTCATTAAGTTAAGAAATGGCATCTTTTAAGAGGAACACAAAAAATGTGCTCCTCTTTTTTTATGGAAAATTTGAATTTTTTGTTGACATACAGGTTGAAATGTGTGGCCTATTATCATTTCTGATAATAGGCCAATTGTTTATAGGTATATGTTTTTGGAGGTACTTATGAACAATTATAAATCGTTAAAAAAGCAATTAAAATTTTGCATCAAAACCATGAATGATTCTTCTTCTCTATTTGTTGTTGATTCAAATAAGGATTTTACACGGAAAAGAAACCATCTTTTTGGAAGTACTCTTTTCAATGTGCTTTTATTAGAGTCTGGATCTTTAAAAGATGAAATGTTCAAATTGTTTGGATATAAGCTTGATACGCCCACAGCTTTTTCATTTGTACAGGCACGTAGTAAGATTCGTCCAGATGCATTCCGTACATTATTCAATATGTTCAATGAACGAACACAGAAAATCAAGCTTCACAAAGGCTATCGCCTTCTCGCTGTTGATGGTTCTGTTCTGCCTATCAGCAGTGCTATCAAAGATACTAAAACCACTTTTTATAAGGCTAATAATTCGAATAAACCTTTCTCCGCCTATCATCTGAATACAAGCTATGATCTATTGGAATGTACTTATGATGATATTGTTCTTCAAGGAAATGCCGTAATGAATGAAAATGGTGCATTCAACGAAATAGTGGATAGATATGATGGTCCTAAAGCTATTTTCATCGCGGACAGAGGCTATGAATCTATCAATTCTTTTGTGAAAGTAGGTATGAAGAACCATAAGTATTTGATCAGGGTAAAGGATATTCATTCTAGAACAAGCGTACTGCGTAGTTTTGGTCCTTTTCCAAATGCAGAATTTGATATGCATGTTCGCCGTACCCTAACTATTAAACAAACGAATGAAATTAAAGCTCATCCTGAAATATATAAGTTTGTCCCTAAGAATCAGAGATTTGATTTTTTTGACGGAAGCCCTTATTTTGATTTTGAATGTCGTGTGGTACGTTTCAAAATTAGTGATGATACCTACGAAAGTATTATTACAAATTTAGATGAATCCGAATTCAATATACAAGATATTAAAGAACTGTACCACCTTCGTTGGGAGATTGAAACAAGTTATCGTGAATTGAAATATCATCTAGATTTAAATACATTGCATTCAAAGAAAAGAATGTTTATAGAGCAGGAAATCTATGCAAAGCTGGTTCTATATAATTTCTGCAGCAGAGTAAGTAATAATATAAAAATCAAAGAAAAAGACAGAAAATACGAGTATCAATTAAATTATGTACGTGCTTTTCATATAATACGTAACTACCTAAAAGAAAAAGGTGGAAAGAATCCACCTGATATTGAATCACTGATAGCTAAAGAAATACTGCCAATCCGTCCTAATCGCCAGAATGAACGGAAAGTGAAAGCCAAATCACCGGTATCTTTTAACTATCGATATGATTAACAACTAATATTATATAATTTTTAAAATGTAGTAGCAATACTACAATTTTCGTCGTGCCTTCAAATAAAAATACCATCCAGAAAATAGTATCTGGATGGTTCGTCATTTCTTAACTTAATGACATTGGGCTTTGCGCCCTTTTGTACTTCTAACTTCTCCTTTTCATAAATTATATTTTCAGATTATAGTACCTTAATTCACTCAAAACCTTTTTCTTATCCCATAATCCTCTAAAATACATATCTACTGTCTTAAAAACATCATCAGCTACATTTCCAATAATAATGTCATATTCTTTATTTAATGGTTCGCCTTTTCTACAGGCACATACAAAATCAAGCCATTCTTCATTCTCTTTTTCAAATGATAAGACTTTTAAATTTTGCCATTCTTCTGACATTTCATAAATATTAACGATTGGAGTCTTCTTTTGTCTCATACCCTTTCGTGCCGCCCATTTTCTTGCCTGATTTTCAAAGTTCGTAAGATAAAATCCTTGACCAAAATCCAAATACTTTTTCGAATGCATTACATCCGGATTTTTTATAATCTCGATTGAGCCGTGATATACAATCATACATTAACTCCTTTTTCTCTTACAAAATCTGTAATATCTTCTACCAAATATTCTTTTCCTTGGGTATGTAAAACATCGTAACATTTGATTACATAATTATCAAAAATCCCCGTTGAATCTAATCTTTTATACACTTCAGGTGGCGACATTTTCCATTTTTCCGCAAGACTATACAATATGAATATTGAAAATTTCAATTCCTTCTTATCACACATAATTACTACCACCTTTCTATTTAATTCATATAAATTATATCAGTTATTTTATACTCATACACTATACTTTTTATAAATCATAAGTCTGTTACAAATACTTGAAAGGACGCTTCCATTATCACATAAGCACCTCTTAATTCTTCTTTTATCAAGCGTATTCTATTAAGCATCAAATCTTAAACAACACTACTTTATTACCTGACTACTCCTCTCCGCAAGCAGTGAGAGTTCTTAACTGACAACATTATGCAGCAATCGTACATTATTTTCAAACTTTGGATTCCTGTCTTTCTGTTGGAGCAGTGAACTCTACAATCAGGCACTACATTTTGCACATTAGCAGTAATCAATATCAAAGTACCGGTTAATGTCTTTTTATAGAATACGTTTCAAATCTAATTCCAATTTCGTTCTTTAATATTATATCCAACCCAAACTTTGCAGAATTTGTATAACTAAAAATAAAAGAAACAATAGTAGCTGAATTCACCAATGCTTCTGTCTTATTTTTTGCGGTGGTCGTCTTCGGACAAACCCTTGAAAAAGCCTGATGCGTTATGCTCTTTTTTCTTTTGGCTTTTCTACTGTTTCTCCAGTTTAGGCAGAATAGCAAAGTCGGTACCAAGGGATGCAACACCTGCCATGATTACCGCACTGCCGACCGCTATCTAGTCCACCGTGCCACCGGGCATCTGTGTCACAATAAGAGCAAGTCTAGAATTGAACATCGTCTTTCAAACATGGATGCCGGTGTCTCCACCATTCTGCACGCATCAGATACTTCATTACGTTTTTCTCCAGATTAAAACGGCATGAAAAAGGATCCTGATCATCCCCAAGATGCTTCTTCATGCATTGATATTTACTTGATAAAGTAAGCACTCAACTTTCCGCTTCCCTTTTGCTCAAGTTTATCAACTTCGCAAAGCTCTTTAAGCAATCGGAATGCCTTTGTTGTTCCTGCACCAATCAAATCTTCGACTTCTTTTCTTGTTATGCTACCATTTTCTCGTGCGTACTGAATGATGAGATTCTTCTGCTCATCTAGTGAAATATCGTTCTTCACATTCTCTGTTTTTTGTACCTCAGCTTCTTGCTCTTCATTTCGATTCGGAAGTGTAACCCGAAAAACACCCTTTGCGGTTTCAAACTCTGGCTGGAATGGACATGCTTTATAGGCACGCTCAATTTTTCCGATTCCAGTACCATAACTCTCAATCAATCTCATGCGGTAGAAAACAGCGGCAAGGTTAGGATTTCTCGATTGTGAAACACCAAGAAAAATTGATTTCAGCTCCAAACCTGATACAAGACCTCCAAGAGAAACAAATTCGATTCTGTCCTCATAGACATTGACCAAATTGCTTCCACTAAAAGAGTAATCACGATGAACGATGCTATTCAGTAAAGCCTCTCTTACTGCTTCCTCCGGGTAATCCCTTCTATCAGTTCGATCCAGCCCTGAAAATGTTGCTTTCGTTTTATTGACTAAATCAATAAACTGGTAAACATCTTCAAGCTGCTTTAATATAGAGCCCTTAAATTCCTTTCTGTCTCGGAACAATTCCTTATCTGTTCCTTGAAATAACGCAACTTTCGTTGTTGTTTCACACTGGTCTGATAAAAGCAATGCAAGATTTGTATATAAGCCATCTTCACCAATTAGCTTGAGAGTTCGCATTTGCGATGTTCCGATTTCGATAGACCTTCTCTGCATCTCTGTTTTAAGAGTATGAAACGTCAATTCCTGATTCATACTTCGGCATAGTTCAAAAGATCTGCCACTGTTTTGAAGAATCATCTCCCGAATCCCCTCTTCAGTCATTGGCTGTGTAGAACTTCCTTTTCTTACATACACTCCACCAGGCTTCAGGCCTTTTTCACGGAGATAGTACGGTCGATTTGTTCCTGTTTTTACATCTATTTCAATAACTTGCTTTTCTTCTAATTCTACCGAGTTGACTCTAACAAACGGCATTATGTCTGGTGCCAGCGAATCCTTCAAAGAATTCACGATTTGTAGCATCACACCATCCGGATCGCCAATACCCAGAACTGCTCCATCTTTTCGTACTCCAACATAAACTGTGCCGCCATCTGCATTCGCAAATCCCATCACCTCTTTTCGGATGTCAGGGACATACTCTTGTTTAAATTCAACATTCTGGTTCTCAAATTCTAACATCTTCTAGTCCTTCCTTTCCTATTTCTTTCTTCTTTCTTTCTTATTGTATGAAAGAAAGAAAAAAAAATCAAGAAGTGCAAAAACAAATGTTTCGTCTATTAAAAGCAATCATGCCACGTTCATTGTAGACGTTCCAACGCTGCTATTCTTCATTTCGGATGCAATGATCTAGTGCCATGATTGCAGCGAAGATATCATTCTAGCAATTTTGCCTTGGCCGGCTTGATGTTGCCTTCCATCAAAAGCTTATAGAATTCCTTGGTAGGCAGACTCATATCTTTAAATTCCTGGTCAAATGTTGAACGGCAGATTCAATCTATATCAATAATCTTTTTGTAAAAACCTTTTGAACTTAATTAAAAAAATCATCTTAAATCAATCCATTTCAACAGCTTTTACTTTCATATCGTTATCAAGCATGTTTAAAAGCAATTCGTTTCTGTTTAAAATCTGTAGAACCTCTTTTAATGTTTTAAATGCATGAGCACCTTTACTAACATATTTTTTTGGGCCATTGAATTAAAGGATTATCAATTGCAGATTGTGGAATTAAAACATCTCTACCCCGTTTTAATGCATAATCGGCTTGTTTCAATGCACCACTCGATTCTTGTGCTTCCATAATGATAGTTGCTAATGAAAGACCACTCATAACTCCATTACGTGTTGGAAAATTTCATCTATTATCTATTAATAACATTACATGGTAGAAATTGAGTTACTACCAGCCCATTCTTTTCAATTTGAATTTGTAGTTCATTTTCTTGTTGTATACTAAATTCTCAACCCATTGAGTTCATAACAAAATATGTATATAATTTTGTTATGAATAAGGAGGTGCTTTTATGCCAAAAATCAAATCAAGTGCTGATTTAAGGAACAATTACAATGAAATTTCTACATTTTGTCATAATTATCCAGAACCAGTTTTTATTACAAAAAATGGAAAAGGCGACCTTGCAGTTATGAGCATTGAAGCCTACGAAGATCTTACCAGCCGCTTTGAGCTATACAGCCAAATTAAGGAAGGAATGGATGATGTTGCATCAGGTAATACCAAGCCTTTCTCTAAAGCTATGGCAGATATCAGGAGTCGCCGAACACGATGAGTTATCAGCTTCATATCACATCCACCGCAGAGCATGATATTATGCGTGCTGTGGATTACATCGAATTTGTACTAAAAAATCCTCAAGCTGCTGACAATCTGTTAGATACTGTCACAAAGCAGATAGGAACATTATCCGATTTTCCTCAAAAGTTCCATATTGTCGATGATCCAGTTTTAGCCAGTTGGGAAATTCGTTTTATAATAATCAATAATTACCTTGCCTTTTATACTATTAATGAAGAAAAGCAAACCGTTACTGTAGTCCGTTTTCTTTACAAGAAAAGCAACTGGTGTTCCATTCTTCGACAGGGATTTTCCCTGGTTTTAGGAATCTGTTTTTACAGATTTCTTTACTTTTTTTGAACCTTTCATCACGGAAGTGACGAGATTCTTGGGAACAGTTTTCTTTTGCAACCTTTCTTACCAAGCTATCCTTTAGAACGGCAGATTTGACACAAAGCTAAATTTATGTAAACTTTAATCAAAAAAATTCAATTGTTTACATCTAACGAGATTTTTCACGCTAATAAAGAACCGTTAAAAAAAAACGCCTAGAGTTTGTCTCTGGGCGTTTGATTTATACTATCCTAATTTCTTAAGGATGTTATCTAATTGTGTTTTAGTCATTTCTAGCTTTTCTGTGTAAGATGCTAGTTTTTCTTTTTCTGCGTTGACTTTAGCTTCTGGTGCTTTATTGACGAATCCAGGATTTTTCAACATACCTGAACAACGTTTGATTTCGTTTTCTAGGCGTGTGATTTCTTTTTCTAGTTTTCCTTTTTCTTCTTCTAAGTCAATTAATGCATCCATTGCAACTGTTAATACAGCTTTTTCGATTGTACGTGATAGTACGTCTTCTGTATTAAGGTCTTCTTTGACTGTGGCGTGTGCCATACGTGCTAAAATGGCAGTTGATTCTGTATTTAGTGCTACATAGCCGTTGTCATTGTGTAGTGAGATTGTTAGGTCTTCACTTGGTTTCATTGAGTATTCGACTTTGATTTCACGTACAGTTTGAATAGCACTGATGACTAATGCCATTTCGTCTTTTTCTTTGTCTGTGTATTCGAATTCAACTTTTTCTGGCCATGTTTCTACGTTTAAGCTATCTTTTTCGTGTGGCAAGTTCAAATAGATTTCTTCTGTCACAAATGGCATGAATGGTGATAATACTTTTAGAATTCCCATCATGACTGTGTATAGTACGGCTTTTGTATTGGCTACTAGGCTTTCGTCTTCTGAATATAGTGTGGCTTTTGATAGTTCAATGTACCAGCTACAGAAGTCGTCCCATACGAAGCTATATAGTTCGTTTCCTACAATAGCTAATTCATATTTATCCATGTTTGTTGAAACGTGGTCTAATACTTCGTTAAAGCGTGCTAGAATCCATTTGTCTACGCTGTTGGCTTTTGACATATCTAGTTCTGGTTTTGTGTCACCAATTTGCATTTGAACATAACGAGCTGCGTTCCAGATCTTGTTAATGAAGTTCCAGCTTGCATCCATCTTCGTTTCATCAAAACGTAAGTCTTGTCCTGGTGTTGAGTTTGTTGTTAAGAAGAAGCGTAGTGCATCGGCACCTTTTTCTTGAATCACATCCATTGGATCAATACCGTTTCCTAATGATTTAGACATTTTGCGTCCTTGTGTATCACGTACAAGTCCGTGGATCAATACGTCTTTGAATGGACGGTTCTTCATGCAGTAGCGTGTTTGGAATGCCATACGTGCTACCCAGAAGAAGATAATGTCATATCCTGTGACTAATACATCATTTGGGAAATATCTTTCAAGATCGGCTGTGTTTTCTGGCCAGCCAAGTGTTGAGAATGGCCATAATGCACTTGAGAACCATGTGTCTAATACGTCTTCGTCTTGTGACCAATTTTCAATGTCTTTTGGATCTTCCATTCCCACATAGATTTCACCTGTTTCTTTGTTTGTCCATGCTGGAATTCTGTGTCCCCACCATAACTGACGTGAAATACACCAGTCTTCAATGTTTTCTAGCCATTGTTCAAATGTTTTATTGAAACGTGGTGGTACGAAGTTAATTCTTTGATCTTCGATTTCTTGATTCTTTAATACTTCTTCAGCCAATGGTTTCATCTTCACAAACCACTGTTTACTTAAGTATGGTTCTACAATAACACCCGTTCTTTCGGAGTGTCCTACTTGGTGTAAGTGTTCTTCAATGTGATCTACAACACCCGCTTTTTTAAAGTCGTTAACTAAGGCTTCACGACATTCAAAACGATCCATACCAGCATATTTACCACACATATCATTCATGGTCCCATCTGGATTCATACAAATTGGCATTGGCAAGTTGTATTTTTTAGCTAATGCGAAGTCATTAGGATCATGGGCTGGTGTACATTTCATTACGGCTGTACCGAAACTCATGTCAATATAGTCGTCTGCCATGATTGGAAGTTCGTCTCCGTTGGCAGGGTTAATGGCGTGCATTCCAACGATGTCTTTATATCTTTCATCATCTGGGTGTACAAAAATAGCTTGGTCGGCAAACATAGTTTCTGGACGTGTTGTCGCAATCACTAATTCTTGTCCTGTTTCAACCACTTTATATTTGAAGTAGTACATGTGACCCATGATTTCTTTGTGTTCAACTTCAATATTTGACAATGCAGTTTTAGCTTCTGGGTCCCAGTTAATAATTCTTTCACCTTGATAGATCAATCCATCATTGTATAAATCTACAAAGACTTTACGAACGGCATGAGATAATCCTTCGTCTAATGTAAAGCGTTCACGACTGTAGTCTAAAGATAATCCTAACTTAGCCCATTGGCTACGAATAGTCGAAGCATATTCTTCTTTCCATTCCCATGCTCTTTCTAAGAATTTTTCTCGTCCAATGTCATAGCGAGAAATTCCTTCTGATTTTAAACGAGCGTCTACCTTTGCCTGTGTCGCAATACCCGCGTGATCCATTCCGGCTACCCAACATACATCGTAGCCTTTTAATCTTTTATAACGACATAAAATATCTTGTAGTGTTGTATCCCATGCATGTCCCAAGTGTAACTTTCCTGTTACGTTTGGTGGAGGGATCACAATACAATATGGGCGTTTAGACAAGTCGCCCGCTGTGAAATATCCTTTTTCAATCCAATTTTGGTATTTATCATTTTCTACTGCTAAATGATTATACTTTGCTTCCAACGTCATCCACAATCATCCTTTCCATAAATATAAAAAAGCACATCCCCATAGGACGTGCTTGACGTGGTACCACCTAATTTTATTCTCATTCACATTAACGCTGTGTCACGAAATTTACTACTCTTAGTTCATAAATTCAACTCAAAGACTACCTTCACTTATCCAACACACAAACTTTCACCAAACGCTTGCTCTCTATAGAATTGGTATAAACTACTCCTTCTTGTCATCGCTTTGAATTTAGTTTATCAAAGAAAAAGTAAAAACTCAAATCATTTTGAAAAATTAGTTGTTTTATTCTCTACTTTACTATATGATGATTAAAGAAAGCGGTGTAAACATGGATAATCAATTATACAATCAAATCAAAGCTGTTCATGAACAATATATTAAAGAACAGAATCGTTTAGAAGACGAAATCGATAGACTAAGACGAGAAATCGTTTGTCTAGATAATGAAGACGAAATTGAGGCGTTAAATAAACTCGTTAAGATCGATGATATTAAGCGTAAGATGGTTGTAGAATTCATTCATAGTTTAGATAAGATTGTAGAACAGTAATCTACAATCTTTTTTATAACTATTTAACGCAAGATACATTCAAGTACTTATTGTAGTCCTCAAAACTAGCATCTCGTGAATAAAATACAATTAAATTAAGCAAATAATCTGATTATGATCAGTTACTATATAATCACTCTCTTTTTGATTTAAGTTATATATTTTCGAATTGAAAGCAACAACCTTAAGTCCTGCCATCTTTGCAGACTTTATACCAAACTCACTATCTTCCACAACAAACAACGGTTTTCCTTTTTTTATTTTAAGAATTGCATTATAGATTTCTGGATCAGGCTTTGTGTTCTTCACATCTTCTCTGCCAATATAAAACTCTACAAATCGATTTAAGTCGAGCTTTTCTAACACTTTTTTTATCACATTTCTAGGGGAAGACGAAGCTATGACGATATCAATATTTAAATCATGTAATTTGTAAAAACAATCCTTTACATTTGGAAAAGCAATTTTCAAATAATCTGGTTCTCCAGACGATTTAATATAATCTAAATATTTTTCTATAAGTTTTTCAATATCATTTCCAGATATATAAGACTCAATTCTTTTAAACACATGTATCATATCTAATCCGATTGTTTCCATCAAGACTTTATCAGGGATATTAAAATTATTATTACTCAAAAAATTTCTCAATAAGTTCAAATACCAACCTTCACTATCAATTACTACCCCGTCCATATCAAATATGATATATCTATTCATGCTTTTATCCGCGTTTAAATGTACCAATCATCTCTATAAATGACACATCTAATGTAGAAACGGAATATTCAATGACAGTTCCATCTTCTGTAAATCCAGTATCCTGTATGATTAAAATAGGTGTAGCTTTATCTATTTCTAATACTTCTCTAGCTTCTTTATCAGCCCATCCTGGAATTAATTTTTCCTTAATTGTAGTAACAACTAAGCCTTTAGAATCTAAATACTTATAAAAATTTTGTGCGGCATCTTCTGCATCTCTTTCAAAGTCCAACAAATAATCTTTTCTTATATATGATCTCGAAAAAGATGCGGCTTTTTTATCTGCATAACGAATTCGGTCCATATACCAAACATGATCACCTGTTTCTATTTTTAATTGCCTAGCAACATCTGAACTTGCCTCTACAACGCCACATTTTACAAATTTTGTTTTGCAAACAAAACCGTTACGATTAATAACTCTATCAGTTTTATATACTGATGGACTGATAATATCATGCTGGTTATCCTTTTGCTCTTTTGAAGATACAAATGTTCCTACTCCTTTTTTTCTATACAAATATCCTTCAGTACACAGTTCATTTAATGCTTGTCTAACGGTCGTCCTACTGACGTTATATTTTTCAATTAATTCCCTTTCAGTAGGAATAGCTTCATCTTCTTTGTATATATTATCATCAATCGAATTAATAATGATTTGTTTTAATTGATAATATAGTGGCAATGGTAGACTTTTATCTATAATATATCTCATAACTTTTCACTCCATCTTCTTTATATATTGTAACATTTTAAATTTAAAACAAACATTTAAACTTCCCTTAAAAAAGGGTGATTTTGCACCTTTTAATCTTAAAAAACTATTTATATGCATTTCCCATATCCATATAGCACTCTAGAATTGCTAATTCATCACCTTCATTTTTAGGTTTAATAATGTATTGACCTATACTAGCTGGAATATATAATGCCTCAGCATAATGCAATTCAATTGGTTCAAATTCATCATACGGGCTTACAATCAAAGCTTCTTCACCTTCTACTAATACATGAAGTTTCACATGATCTTTAGTTTCAAAGAATATTGGTTCATTAAACCAATACCGGTCGATTTTCAGTAGCTCATATTCCATTGTTCCACTATGTTCTTTGCGCCAACCCGTTCCTCTAGCTACTTCACTTTTTTTAGAAATTAAATGTTCCTTAACAAAGTTTGTCTGATATCTTTCTTGAATCACTTTGGATCCATGCTCTATGTTAATTGGACGAGGCTTTCCATCAGCATCAATTCTTCCCCAATCCCATAATTTAAAAGTCTGAAATCCTATTGGATTAATTTCAAGAACTAATGTATTCTTTCCAGAGGCATGTATTGTACCGCTTGGAATATAAATATGATCATGCTTTTTCATCGGAAAACAATTAATCCATTTTGCATCATCAAACTCTCCTGTTTCTTGAGCTCTTTTAAAAGCATCGACAAGCTCATCTAATTTAACACCTTCTTTTGTTCCTAGATATACACAGCTTTCATCGCATGTATCTAACATATAATAACTTTCATAATGTCCAAAAGGAAAATTAAATGTTTCCTGAGAATATGCAATATCTGGGTGAACCTGCAAGCTTAGATTTCCACCTCCCCAAGTATCTAAAAAGTCACATCCAACAGGGCAATTATAGCCAAACCAAAAGAAATTCTGATTACCAAGGAAAGAAATTGGTTGATATTGAACAATATCTCTACCAACAATTCTAAATTCATTTGATCCCAATTTAGCAATAGCATTTTGAAAATTCATCCAGCCTGTCATTCCCCACGCTGTATTCTCTTTGTCTAATCCTCCATTTAAAACATCTTTACACCAATGTCCACCCCAAACGCCTCTATTAAAGAATGGTTCTAATTTAAAAGGATGTGTCGCAAAATAATTTAATGCTTTTCTAAAATCATCTCCTGTTGTCATAATAGGATTATCTACATCATCTCCATCAATAACAAAATCCATTTCATCAAAAATGTGGCGTTTATGATTATCAAAATACTTTGATTCGACAAAGTTAAATATCTTTTCCTTTGTTAAAGGATCTTCATCAGGATTTTTCATACCCCAATTTTCTAGTTTGCCGAAAAATCCATCTTTAATTCTTTGAATAGTGATATTATTGTAAATCAGTATATTGCCTTTGACAACCCTGCTAGCTCCAATTCCATAAACAATGACTAGCCCTTTTGATTTTTTAATATCATCTTGAGCCATTTTCACTTTCTTTTCGTCAAAATACTCCTCTAAGTTTCCTATAGCAAATACTCCATTGATTCTATCGTTTGTCATATACCGATCTAATCTATTATGCAGTTCATTTAGTGATGGCATTAAATCACTTGTATTAATAATCAAAGAAGGATTTAACTGTTTAACCAAATTTTCTCTTATTTCTATATGATTAATATCATAGTATGAATCAATAACAGCAATGCAATCACCAAATTTTGATATTTCATTTTGAATTACATTAACTATTTGCTTATATCCTTTCCAAGATTCAGTATCTTCTACTAAAAACACCGGATGTAAGTCAAAATTCGGACTTCTTTCATTAATTTTTTCGTACATATAAATTCCCCTTAAATATCCATATAAATTTCTAATACAGCGCATTCTTTATCTTTTGATAATCCAAATGGTTTTATGATATATTGACCAGCTTCAGGTGGAATGAATACAGCCTCAGCATAATGAATGATCATTGGGTCGAATTTGTTATCCAAGCTTTCAATAATTGCCTCTTCGCCTTCTACAAGCACATGAATCATGATACAATCATTAGGATCAAAGTGTACTGCCTTTGTAAACCAGTATCTATTAACTTCCATAGGTGCTTCAAATGGCATACATCCACTACGCTCTTTTTTCCATCCAAATCCAGAATCAATTTCTTGTTTTTTTGAAATGAATTGATCTTTAATCATAGAAGTTTGGAACTCTTCTTGAATTACATGTTTACCATGATCAATATTAATCGGGCGAGGTTTGCCATCATAATCTAATCGACCCCAATCCCATAGTTTAAAAGTAGTAAAACAAAACATATCAATTTCCAATGTTAATGTATTTTTACCCGATGAATGAATTGTTCCTGCTGGAATAAAAACATGATCGTGTTTTTTCATTTTGAAATGATTAATATATTTTTCATCATCAAAATTTCCACTTCTTTGTGCTTCTTCAAAAGCATCAACGAGATCATCTAACTTCACTCCATCTTTTGTACCTAAATAAGCAGAACTATCTTCACATGTATCAAGCATATAGTAACTTTCGTAATGTCCCCATGAAGAGTTAAACTCCTCCTGAGCATAAGCTATTGTTGGATGTACTTGTAAACTTAAGTTTCCTCCTCCCCAAGTATCTAAAAAATTCACATGTAAAGGGCATCGATATCCATACAAATACCATATTTTTCTTCCTAGTATTCCTTTTGGATTATATTGTATTAAATCTGTTGAAGGAAACTCAAAAATTCCATTTTCAAGTTCTACAGCAACAGCTTGCCAGTCTAAAAAGCCAGTAATTCCCCAAGCAGTATTTTCCAAATCCAATCCTGCATTTAAAACTTTTTGACACCAATGTCCGCCCCATACACCTTTCATAAAAATTGGAATTGGTTTAAATGGACTAGTTGAAAATTTATTTACAATTTTATCAAACTGTTTTTGAGTAATCATTACAAACTGATTGTCTTTATTACAATCTATGATAAAATCGCATTCTTTCAGCATTTTCCTCTTATGTTTATCTAACACTCGACTTTCTAAGAAATTAAATCTTTTTTCTTTTCTTAAATACTCTTCTTCAGGATTATTAGCCCCCCAGTTAGTCAAACCATTTTGAAATCTATCTTTGATTGTCTGATAACTTATTGAACCGTAAACCAATAAGTCCCCTCTAGTGATTAGACTAGCTCCGACACCATATAAAATTGTTAAACCTTTAGATTCTTTAATTTTATTTCTTAACTCTTGTATCTTTTTTTGATCAAAATAATCAATGATCTTTGCTATACTAAAAACTCCGTTAACCCTATCTTCTGTAATAAATGTACCAAATTTTTCTTGTACAATATCTTCACTATATTTTGCAAAATTCGAATCAAACAATGAAGTTGGATTTAACATTTCAATTATATCTTTAATGACTTTCTCATTAATTCCATAATAATAATCAAAACAAATAATATAATTATCTTTATTGATTTGGTTTTTAATTGTTTTTACAATTTCATCAACACCAACATTTGCTTTTATATCATTCATTGTTTTAACAGGATATAAATCAAAATTAGGAACTCTATTTTCTACTTCGTACATAAATTATACTAACGACAACACTTATCCACTATAAGCTAAAATTGTCATATCTCCTTTCCACTTTAATTCTTTAACTTCAGCAGTGATTAATAAACAATCCCCTGCTTTTAATGGAATACCATCTATTTCACCAGTTCCTTCGATTACAAATGCACCTAAATAAGGTTTTGGCATTAGTAATTTTCCTTCACCATCAATAACATATTTATATACAGAAAAATTTTCATTATCTGTTAAATTGATTTCTGTAACACCTTTATCATTTCTGTACCGGTAATATGTATTTTGGCAAACGAATGGAATCAAAATATTTTCCTTTGCTCTTTCGATATCTAATTGACGTTTTTTTCCATCTCTATCCAAACGGTCATAATCATAGAATCTATACGTTACTGGACAAGGATTACAAACTTCCATAAACATAGTTCCTTTTTGAATCGCATGTAATGTTCCTGCTTGAATATTATAAAATGATCCAGGCATAATTGGATATCGCTTTAATAATCCTTCCCAATCCTTTTTATCAATATAATCTTCCAATTCTTTCATAGTTTTAGCATTATGGCCCATAACAATATTTGAATTATGTGGACAATCAACAATATACCAACTCTCACTTTTTCCGTGACAATTTAATTCTTTCAATGCATAATTTTCTGTTGGATGAACTTGAATACTAAGATCAGAACAAGCATAACCTATCCCCATAGAGACTGGAATATGTTCCCATTTCAGCGTTGATGGAGTACCAAATAATTCTGGATGTTCATCATAAAGTTCATTTAATTTTTTTCCTTTGTAATCACCATTTAATATCTCATTAGCATCACTAGACAATCCACTAAAAGCTCCTAAACCAGCAATTGTATTTCTATCTGTTTCTTCTGGAATATACTTATCTACATTATATTTTTTTAGGATTGATCCATCTCCCCATAATGCATTAAAGAATGTTGGCTTTAAAAAAATATATTTATTGTTCATATTCATTCAACCTTTCTATTATTTCTATAGCTTCATTCACCCCATTAATAACATAACTTGATATAGATTTTGCTTCTTCATTTCCGTGTTTCATACAGAAACTATATTTTGAAAGTTTAAACATTCCTATATCATTTAAACTATCTCCAATCGATGCAATTTGATCTATTGGGATACGATTAAGTTTAAGATAACTTTGAATACCCATTTCTTTAGTTGCGTCTTTGACATTAATATCATAACTAAATTCTGAAGTAATCTTACAGCTATATAATTCCTTATTAATTTTTCTATTTTTGAGATATTCATCATAAAATTCTTGATGTAGATTTTTATTTGGAAATATATAATTTATATGAATAATAGGAGGATTATCTTCATTCAAATATTCATCTAAACTTTGATTTGAAATTTCACATGGTTCATTCAGAAAAAGATTTTCAACATATGTATTTGCACTTTCGAAAATATATTCATTATTAATATTTGTGGCTTTTATATACATTTTAAATTTTTCCATATTTCTGTATATATCTATAACGTCATTTTTAGTAAAAGGCAGCAATTTAACCGTTTTTTGTTTCAAGACAATTTCAGCACCATTCCAACCTATATAATCAAAATCAAAATCTCCCATTTTATCTGTGATTTTATTTAAAAATGTATGGTGACGAGCTGTAGCTATTACGAATTGATTTCCTCGTTCTAACCATCTACGTATGGCTTCTATGTCAGTTATCTTAACATCTTTTTTTTGGGGAGTTAACAAAGTATCATCTAAATCACAAAAGATTACTTTTATCATTTTTAAACAATACCAATCAAGCCTAACAAAATAGAAATAATTAAGTAAACTCCGATTAACTTAATTGCACTAAATTTTTTAAACTTTAGTAAATAGAATCCTAATAATACTAAACACATTGGAATTAACTTAGGGAAAATACCATCTAATACTTCTTGGAAATTAATCGTACTATATTTACTTGTGTATTGAGCAGTAATAGTAAAATTAACATAACTTGCAGTAATGGCTCCTACAACTGTTAGTCCTAACACTGACATTGCATCCTGGATTTTTGCCATTTGCTTACCTAATAATTTATGAATAGCTTCCTGACCAGATTTATATCCTTGCATAAACGTAAATCTTGTTAAAAGCATCGCATACACATAAAGAACAACAACTGCAAATACAGCATCTAAAATACTACCATTTGCTGATAATCCAATTGCTATACTTAAAACAATAGGTGGTACAGTAGCTTGAGTAATAGCATCTCCAATACCAGCCAAAGGACCCATTAATCCTACTTTAATATTTTGAATTAAATCATTACTAATATCAGCACCATTAGCTTTTTCTACTTCCATAGAAGCAACAATCCCATTAACTACTCCACCAACATTAATATTTGTATTATAGAAAACTGCATGGCGTTTTAAAGCAGCAACCATTTTTTCATTATCATTACCATAATACTTTTGAAATATTGGTAACATTGAAAGCGTAAATCCAGGAGCTTGTAATCTTTCATAGCCAAATACCGTTAATGCATATTTAAACCAAGTCCACCAGATTTTATCTACTTCTTTTTTTGTTAATTTTGTAGATTCGTTAGTACTCATATTATCGCTCATTGTAGTTCATCCTCCTCTTCAATATTTTGATTAATTGATTCAACTTGATTATTATTATTATTCGCTGTATACATATAATACATAACTGCTAAACAAGTTCCAGTTACTGCAGTAGCAACCATATTTAAATTCAAGAATGTGATACAAATCATTCCAATCAAAAAGAAAATAATGAACTTGTAATCTTTTAATGTATATGTTATCAAAATTGAAATACCTACAGCAGGTAATACACCACCTAAAACTCCAGCTATATGTAAAACAATTTGAGGAATAGCAGCTAATAATGTTGCAGCATAATTACTTCCTAACATAACAATTGTAAAAGTAATACCAAATCTAAGAATGAAACTTGTAATAGGTGGTAACACCATATAGGCAATTTTCATTTTTTTAATATTATTCTCAGCAATATATTTATCTCCTAACTGATAAAATACTGAAGCCAAGATCTCATAACCTGTGAATAAAGCTGCACCTAGAACTCCTACTGTAGCCGCTAAAGTAACCGCAACATTCGCATCTGCCCCTGCCAACATAGCCAATGCAATTGATGGATATGATACAAACGCCATATCCGCAGTTGCTACTCCACCTATCAACACTTGTCCTAAATACATTGCTTGAACAGCAGCACCAATTGTAACACCTGTAACAACATCACCTAAAATCAATCCTACAACTGTTCCTCCAACAATAGGTTTAGACATAGCGTCTGAAAAAGCTATACCTAAAGGTTGCGAATTTTCAACACTTCCTAACCAACATGAAATACCTATTAAAGCCGCTTGTAAAACACTTACTTCCATATTACTTTCCTCCTTTGTAATTTGTTTTTACGTCGCTTAACGTCAATCCTTTTTCATCTGGAATTAACTTAAATAAAATTTTAATACCTTTAGCTTCCAAAAAATCACAATACTCAATATCTCTAGGTGATAGATAAATATTGTTATAAACTTTTTCTGTTCCCTCAGCTTTACTAGCGGTTCCAAAAATAATTTCATCTCCAAAGTCAACACCTCTTTTTTTCAATTCATAGAGTTGTTCAATTTTCTTTGATATTAGATAATAGTTTTTCTTTCCATTTAAAGCTTTCGGGATTTTTTCAACTGCTTCATCCACAGTAAAAATATAAACTTTTTTCCCCAATCCATTTCCTGCATTAATAAATACTGTTTTTAAAAACTGATCGTTTGCAAGTTTATCGTCAACTAGTAATATGATTGCATCACCTAATCGAACTTTCGTCCACATAAGTAGTACTTGCCCATGAATTAAACGATCGTCTACTCTTACTAAACTTAGTGACATAATTTTACCTCTCTCATATCAATGTTATGTTGTTACGTTGTCATGACATCTTGTGCTAAATTAATTTTGTAAATACTACTTCTAATCATACTTTTAAAATAGACATTTTCCCTGTTTCTAATACTTGTGTTAGTAACTCTTCTACTACCATATCTGATGAGCTATAAATAGCTAATTCAATCACCATTGCTAAGTTCATTCCTGACAATATAAATATATTATCTTTTTCATGACTTAATTTAAATCTATAACATTCATTATATGGTGTAGCATTTGGAATATCTGTCAGAATAATAATGTCTGAATACATTTTCAACATATCGTTTAGAGTTGATTCTAATTCATTTTTGAAAATTTCGACACCTTCTTCTTTCAAAGAAACTGTTTTCATATTATTCTGATTTCCAACAATCATTTCACAACTTTCTTTAATTCCTTGACACATATTAGAATGTGTTACTAATAATAATCCTTTCATTCTAATCTCCATTTTTCTATACTAAGATAGACCAAAATAAATTTTTATAAATCTTTAAAAATCAGCTGTATCTGGATTTGAACCAATTTTTTTATCATCATTGGATAAATTTCTAATTTTATCTATATCTTCTTTCATTAAGTTAAAATCAAATACATTTAAATTTTCAATCATTCTCTGTTTTGATATTGTTTTCGGTAATGGCACAATCTGATTATCAATTGCATATCGAATACATATTTGAGCAGGACTCTTATTATATTTTTTTGCTATATCCGTAATAGTATTATCCTTTAATATTTCTCCTCTCCCTAATGGACTATATGCTTCGATAATAATATCATTTTGTTTGCAATATTCTATTGTCTCTTGATCATAGTAATAAGGATGAAACTCTATTTGATTCACAGCAATTGGAATTGATACAAAATTTTTTAATTCCTCAATATGATGTTTTAAAAAATTACTAACACCTATAGCTTTAATTTTACCTTGTGAGTATAACTTTTCTAAAGCTTTATAAGTTTCAACGTTTTTTTCTTGATAACAGTCTCTAAATTCCAATGGTGACGGCCAGTGTATTAAATACAAATCAATATATTCTAATTGTAATTTTCTTAGACTCTCATTAAAAGCACATATTGTTTCATTATACCCTCTTACACTATTCCATAACTTTGTTGTTACAAAAATATCTTCTCTTGGAATACAGCTCTCTTTCAATGCTATTCCTATTGCTTCTTCATTTCCATAAACACTTGCAGTATCTATATGTCTATAACCAACTTCTATAGCATTTTTTACAACATCTATTACTTGATTGTAGTCTTTAATCTTCCATGTTCCGAATCCAATACCAGGCATTAATATTCCATTGTTTAATTTAATATTTTCCATATTCACCCTCCTTCTGTAGGTAATGTTGTCATGACATCATTATAATATCATCCGTGTATTTTATTGTCAATATAATGTATTTATATAAGAAAAGTTTTCTTTATGTACTAAATTATTTGCATATTCGCTTTTTGTAGTGACTGTTATTACACATTAGAAACGATCATAGACCAAGTATTCAAGAATCCATTATAAATCACACATAAAAAAGCCTTCAATTCGCAAAATCAATAGAATTTAACTTTCTACAAATACATCTTACAATTGAAGGTATGTATATTCCTAATTAATGGATTAGGTAGCATTCAATGCATAAAATAAATCATTGCTCAATAAGCTCACAAATAACTCCTTTGTCTAATTTGAATTTAACCTTACCACTCGCTTCTTCACTTATCTTATCATACAATCTTCCTACACTATAGCTTTCTCCAAGTACTGTATAAGGACTATTGGCTACATAACCAATCTTTCCTAGTCCTGCAAGATTTACACTAATGGCTTCTTTATCATATTCATTATCTTTTTCTTTCTTTAAATAAACAATCATTTCTTTTTCTAGAAATGAATCTCCATAATAATGATGTAATCCTGTAACTGTAAAATAAATGTTTGACATATGTATGTCCTCCTGTATAATTTCAAGTTACATCATTAATTGACATTATGCGTGTCTAAATAATAAATAAATCAAATTATTTTTTGAATAGATCATTGGACTATTTGGAAAATAAAGAATCATTCGATAAATGTAATACCCAATCATAAGTGTACACCATATGATTAATATCATTTTTGTTTTCTCAGGTTTTAACAGGCATAGAACGCCACAAATAAGTGTTGGTATTAATAGAGCATGGTAATACAAAGATAATTGAATATTTCCTTTAAGAAGATAATACAGGCTTGTTTTCATGTTGCATCCTGGGCATGGCAAGCCTGTAATGAATTGAAAGGGACATTTATAGAATAATAAAAGAAGGAATAGTATGAGAACTATTCCTAAATATTTAGTCTTTTGCGAAACCATTAATATGACTCTGAAGGATGCAATAGGATACTAAAGATAATTGAAGTATAGATAATACCATTAACACAATACTATCATCACTTGGATGATGTCCATTGCTTCTTGTAAGACTTGAAACCATCTTGCCAGCCTTCCACAAGTAGTATAGTAAGTAGATTCCACATGTCACAATGCTTAATACAACAACAAGTCCTGGTTCTGCACCTTTTTCTTGGTTTTGACTTTCACATAGATCATTTAAGTCATGTGCGATTGTATATAGCCAATAAATACTATAAATGCCACAAGTAACTAGACTTAATACTACGCATAGTCCAATACTCTTTTCTTTTACAACCCCAGTAGTAAATGAAAAACTTGGTTCTACATGCACTGTTTCATTACCTGCAAGCTCGGTATTCTTTAATCTTTGCCAATCTTGCATACCTGTTTTCCATACAAAACTATTTCCAGTTAAGATACCACTATCAATAAATCCCTTCATGTCTGATTCACTAAAAGGTCCTTTAGAATCATTGTTAGATACGTAGTACCATTCTTTGACTGATGTAGTTGATTCATTCTCATTTACTGATTCTTCTTTATTTATTTCAACTTCAGATTCATTAACTTCTTCTTCAATCTTATCCACGACTGCAACAGGTACAACAATATCTTCATCGACTTCTACCTTTGTTCCACAGTTTGAACAAAACTTAGAATCATCACTTATTTCGTGCCCACAATTTTTACAAAACATATTCAATCTTCCTCTCGATTAATTCAATTATAAAATGAATACAATCTTAACACAACTACTTAAGAAAAACTTAAGAAAAGTGATGCCTACAAAAGCATCACTTTAGTTCAATTTATTGATAATCCGATTCTTCGTAAGTATCCTCTTGAGAGTATTGACCATCTGGATTGTAGTAGTCTGTACCCTCATAACTTTGATCATAATCATTTTCATAACTATCATCAGATTCTACGTTTTCTTCTCCCATAGCCTGTAACTCTTCTGTATTACCTACCGCATTATCTTCACTAGCTGTCTGCGAATAACCTGATGGATCTTCTACTGTAGTAGAACTCTTTCCGTTTAATACTGCCTTGATTTTCTTTCTAGCAACTTCATTCATAATATCATTTTGTTGAACAACAGAAGCATAAGATTGCGATTGATAACAGAATTGATAATCAGGTTCTGCAACGATTGCATAAGACTCAATCTTCCAATCTGGCATATTATTTAATTCATATTTTACAAACTTACTGATTTCATCACCAGACAAGTTTGTGTCAAAAGCTACCGCTAAAGCATCCATAAATTTACCGTAGTTTGTGATCATCTTAGGAGATACAATTCGTTTAAAGATAGCTTTAAATACTTTTTGTTGGTTACGAACACGCTGGTTATCTCCATCTGCATAAGCATGTCTTTCACGCGCAAAGGCCAATGCCGTTTCTCCATCCACATGATGTTTACCAACACTTAAACCAGGCTGGCTATTTACATAGAAAATATCTACTTCTTCACCCTTTTTAATATCCAAATCAATTCCATCTAAAGCATCTACTAAGTTAACAACACTTGAAAAGTTGATTCGTACATTATAGTTAATTTTAATACCCAAAGCTTTTTCAATTGTTTTTTCCGTACTCTTTACACCCATTAAACCAGAATGTGTTAACTTGTCATAACTTCCTACTGGACAAGTCGATTCAGTTTCATCATCAGGACATACAAGTTCAACATAATAATCACGAGGAATACTTGTCATTAAAATGGTTCCCGTTTTAGGATTTACTGTTAATAATAAGTTAGCATCACTTCTCGTATTTGAATCCTGTAAAGTACCATAAGAATCATTACCACTTACTAACACAGTAAATGCATCCTTAGAAATATCATTAACAGGATCACTTAGATTATCACTCTTTTCTACCTTTGTATAATGCACATTTTGATGAATGATACGAGTATCCGTTTGAAAAGTAAAATATGCTTGTGTTTCATGAAGAATATCTCTATACTTTTCATTTAAACAAATCGCATCTACCTCACCACTATAAAATGCTTCCATTAATTCATCTAAATTTGAATAATCCTTAGTAGTATACTTGATATTATCCTTGTTTAAATCATCTAACATACGTTTAGTAGGTTTTTTATCCATATCAAGAATCGTACCAATCTTTTTGCCCTTTAAACCCGATTCTTTTTTTATAGATGAACTCTTTAAAACAACAATTGATGTCATTGTTGCCTTACTATCCGCTAGACTAGTAACTACATCAAACGTATTATCTGTTTTATAAATGAAATAGTTACCATAAGCTAGACCCACACACATGCAAAGTGCAACAAACCCTGCTAATATTCTTGGCAAAAACTTTTTCGCTTTAAAATGTAAAATCAATAAAATAATCAAGCATAAAATAATCATTACCAATGAAACTAATACTATTAATTTTGCAGGTAATAAATTTAATTTTATAATTTGAAAAATCAATAAAGCCAAACTAACAATCATGAATATAGTCATAAACTTGCTGATTGGTCGTTTATTTTTTTTCTTTTTCTTTTTACCATTACCATTCACATTCTGTGAAAGTTTAACATCCTTTTTAGGCATAATAATAATCTCCTATAAACTCTTAAATAGCTCACAATTTCATATTATATAATAAAATTCTTACAATTGGCAAATCTGCATACAAAATGGCGGTTGTTATAACCACCATAATCACTACATAAATCTTTCACAACGAAACGCAAAACCTTTAAATCCACTCTGTTTAGCCTGATATAAATTCTTCTCATAACACAATAGATTCGCTTTATACTTATATTCTAAAGACTTAGAAGAATAATTGTTTAATACATCAAAGAATAATAAGAATAGACCAGCTAATACCAATACACAGGCAGAAAGAATTAACCATATTATAGGAACAATCAAATAAATAATATTCAAAATTAGAACACCAATAAGACAACTAAAGCAACCTATCATAATGCCAATATGACATCTATGATACTTCTTACTTAGTTCTTCATAGTGACGAATATTTGTATTAATTCTATTTTGTATATAATCTTGAGTTTCCATAATAAGCAACACCTCACAATTAGATTATATACCTATAATGAAAAAAAGAGTAAGGGATTAATCCTTACTCTACACTATCTGCTGATTTTCCTTGCATTACAGCATTAATTTTGTTTGTTGCCTTTGTAACAGTACTTTCATCTGGAACCATTACATAAGCAGCATTTCCAAGTTCTGCACACATTTGTGTATCTCCAGTACCATCAACCATAGATTGTTCAATTTTCCATTTAGGATTCTTATTTAATTGATATTTAATTAAACTTGTAATTTCATCATTTGACATCGTTGTTGAGAAAGTATTTGACATACTATCCATAATAGAAGCATAGTTTGTCACAATCGAAGGGCTCGTAACCTTATCAACAATAGCCATTAAAACCTGTTGTTGATTCTTTGTGCGCTGACGATCACCTTCACTATAAGCATAACGCTCACGAGCATAAGCCAAAGCGTGTTCACCATTCAAATGGTTAACACCTTCATGAACGCCATAACCTGGCATAGTCACAAAGCTACTAACAGCATAACCAGGTGCAACCGTAACATCAATACCACCAACGGCATCAACAATGTCAGTCACTGTATCAAAGCCAACTTTAAATGTATAGTTAATTTCAATACCCAATAAATTTTCTACTGTACGCTTAGTTGTGTTCGTTCCATGAATACCCGTATGAGTAATCTTATCCAAAGCACCTTCTTGACATCCATCAGCTGCATCACAAGTGGTTGTAACATAGTAATCACGAGGGATTGATGTCAACAACACTGTACTTGTTTTAGGATTAATCGTAGCCACCATAATTACATCACTACGACCATTTTCATCAAACCCACCTCTTGTATCAGAACCTGAAATCAACACATTAAATGGAGTGCTAGTAATATCACTTACCGCATTGGCCTTATCTGTATTTTCTACTTCATAACTTGTTTGATACACAACACGAGTTGTATTATTGAAATCAGCATATGTTTCCATATCCGTAATCTGATCACGACTTGATTCATTAATGATAATTGAATCTACTTCACCATTATAAAAAGCCTCTAACATTGCAGACAAGCTTTCATAAGGTGTTTGTGTCATTTCAACACCTGATTTACTTAATTCCTTTAATACTTTATTTGATCCCACTGTCCCAATATTTTGTAGTACACCAATACTATGTCCAGCCAAATCATTTTTCTTTTTCAATTCACTTGAATCTTTTACAATGACACTCACCGTATTCTTAGCATTCTTAGTAGTTTGCGTAATGTTCGACAATAAGCTACCTGTTTTTGATATATAATATCCACCCATGCATGAAGCCAAAGCAATTGTAAGCGTAAAAATTATACAAATACTCTTTGATACTGCACCTCTAGTCATAAAACATAAAAGTAAAATGAATATTGCATCAACAAGTACAAAAGATACTGTTACTAAAAACATTAATTTGGTTGGCAATACATTTAATTTTACTAAATTAAACAACAAATACATTGTTGCAGCAACTAATAAAATAGAAAAGATGACTCCAAATACCTTTCCTACTCTATTTGGTTTCTTTTTATTTTTTTGCATATTAAACTCTCCTTAGACCCAATTATCATACTACAAAAAAAAGGATAGGCAAACCTATCCCCGTTATATTACTTTACATCATCCGTTGATTTTCCAGCTAATACCGCATTAATTTTATCCTTAGCCATCTTAACTGTATTTTGATCTGGAACCATAACACTAGCTGCATCACCAAGTTCAGCACACATTAATGTATCACCTGTTCCATCCACCATATACTGTTCCATCTTCCATTTTGGATTGTTGTTAATTTGATATTTAATTAAATCCGAAATCTCACTACTAGACATTGTCGTTGAGAATGTATTAGACATTGCATCCATTATAGATGAATAGTTTTGAACAATTGAAGGACTTGTAATTTTATCAACAATTCCCATCAAAACTAACTGTTGATTCTTTGTACGCTGACGATCTCCTTCCGTGTATGCATAACGTTCACGTGCAAACGCAAGAGCTTGTTCTCCATTTAAATGGTTTACCCCTTCATGAACACTAAATCCGGACAACGCATTAAAGTTATTAACGGCATATCCAGGAGCAACAGTTACATCGACTCCACCAACAGCATCTACAAGTTCAGTAACTGCATCAAATCCCACTTTAAATGTATAATTGATTTCAACACCCAATAATTGCTCTACTGTACGTTTTGTAGTGTTTGTACCATGAATACCTGTATGTGTAATTTTGTCTAATGCCCCTTGCATACAACCATCTGCCGCATCACAAGCGGTTGTTACATAGAAGTCACGAGGTACAGAAGTCAATAATATCGTACTTGTCTTAGGATTGATAGTGGCTACCATAATCACATCACTACGACCGTTTTCATCAAATCCACCACGCGTATCCGATCCTGAAATTAATACATTGAATGGTTTTGAAGTAATATCACTTACCGCATTTGCCTTGTCTGTATTTTCTACTTTATAAGAAGTTTGATATACAACTCTTGTATTATTATCAAAATCCGCATAGCTTTCCATATCTAAGATTTGACTACGACTCGATTCATTAATAATAATTGAATCCACCTCTCCATTATAGAAAGCTTCTAACATAGCACTTAAACTATCATATTCATTTTGATTCATCACAATACCATCTTTACTTAATTCTTTTAAAGCTTTAGATGATCCTTGAGTACCAATCGTACGCAATGTACCAACTGATAAACCATTTAACTGTGATTTATTCTTTATACCACTTGATTGTTTAACTACTACACTTACCGTATTTTTTGCATGTTTCGTTACATTTGTAATGTTTGTCAATAAACTTCCTGTTTTCGAAATATAATAACCACCCATACAAGAACCTAATATAAGTACTAAAGTAATAACAACACAAATGATTTTTGAAACAATAGCTCTTGTATAATAACATAACAATAACGCAAATATCGCATCTAACAATACAAATATAATGGTAATTAAAAACAAAAATTTAGTTGGTAAAACATTAATTTTAATCAATTGATATAAAAGATAAAATGATGCTACAACTAACAGAATAGATAATACAATTCCAATTCCTCTTAAAACTTTATTTTGTTCCTTCATGTCTATACTGCCCCTCTTCCATAAAGAACTTGCTTAACTGTTTTAAATAATAATGTTACATCCAACCAGAATGACCAGTTGCGATAATAATATTCATCTAAAACTAAGCGGTGGTCAAAGTCTACATCACTACGACCATGACTTTGCCACATACCTGTAATGCCAGGCTTACATGCAACAACATCATCATAATATTGTCCCATATCTTCTTTTTCACGTGGCAAGTAAGGTCGAGGACCAATCAAAGACATTTGACCAAGTAAAACGTTAATGAATTGTGGAAATTCATCCAAACTCTTTTCACGCAAGAATTTACCTGCACTTGTAATACGAGGATCATTCGCTAATTTCTTGTTCACAGTATATTCTTCACGAATTGCAGGATCCTTTTCCATCAACTCTTCAAGAATCTTATCTGCACCAAGCACCATAGTACGATATTTATACATCTTAAATTCTTTACCATCCTTACCAATACGATTCTGTGTAAAGAAAATAGGCCCCTTATCTCCTTCTTTACGATTTTTCACAAATACAAAAACAGTTAATGGAATTAAAATTAAGATTCCGCATAGTCCAGCACAAATATCCATCAACCGTTTCAATACATAAGATCCAATCTGATTTACACCACGAGAATTTGAAATCATTAAGATTCCATCAAAGTCCTCAACCTTTGTATCAAAAGTAACCAAGCCATTCACTTGAGGTAAATACTTAATCACATTTACTTTGTTCTTAAATAATTCAAATAATGAATTCAAATTTTTCTTTTTCAATTCAGGTATCGCAATTAATACCGTATCAATATTATGTGATTTGATAAATGAATCCACATCTTCAATTCCTATTGTTCTATTCTCAGAAACAATTTGTTCCTGATGAATACCATATGATTTACCATTCACAAACCCCTGTACATCTAATAAAGAATAACTATTTCCTCTACAAACAAAGGCAAGTTGTGCAGCTGTATGACCTACACCCACAATTAAAGTATTATGTTTATATTTCTTTCTAAACCATTTATGAGTATATCTGGAATTAAATCCTGCAAAAACAAACAAAAAGATTGTTAAGAACACAAAACCATATAGTTTACGAAATGTCCAAGAATAAAATGGAAATACCAAAAAACTCGCAAAGAAAAAACCAACATGACTTAATACTAATAATCGTATTTCATCATACATTAACAATACTTTTCCTTGATAACGGCCAATTAGAATCTGCATCAAAAAATATAGTGCACATAACTTTATAGCGATTTCATCATCAAATCGTGCTATATTCATGGCCTGCAAGAACTGTATTAATATCCAGAAAAATACAAATTCAATAAATATTTTTAATCTTCCTATTTTTGACATATAGAATTCTCCTCACAATTTACATATAAACTATTATACTAAAAAAAAAAGAAAAGAACAACATCCGTCCTTTTCAGTCAAAAATAGGTACATCTAACCTTGAATAGAAGATAATACAGTGAATGTAGCTGCATCAACCATACAAGTATTTTTGATATCCTGGAATGTAAATGTAACAGTATATTGTTGTGTAGCTTCATCTAAAGTACAACCAATATCTGTTACATCTTCTTGTCCTAGTCCTGCATTGGCAAGTGCTGCATTGATAGCTTGTTGTTGATTTTCATCAAAAGAAGTGGATTCTCTTTTTTCTTCTTTTTTTGTTTCAGTTTCAACTTTAGTTTCTTCCTTCTTCTCTTCTACAGGTTCACTAGTAGTAACTTCTTCGCTATTACTTCTTTTATAATTTCTTTCTTGTATAATACCATCTTTACCAATCTTATATTCATAAGAACCAGTATTTGTATCAAAACTTACTGTATAACATTTCTTTTCTTCTTGAACAGAAACATTCGAACATTCTTTTTTAGTGGCATTCGCATCATCTCTTGCCACTTCTAAAATGTCGTTTTTAGTGATTTCTAAATTACTATTGCCACATCCAGTTAATAATAGAGTTGAAGCTAAAATAATAAAACTATTTCTTTTTCTTCTTTTTACCATTGTTTTCTCCTCCATAACCGTATCCGTAGCCATAACCATAATTACTGTCACTTGCTGATTCTACCTTGTTTAATACAACACCCATGACGTGACCACCATTTCTTTCTACATCATTAATGGCTGCTTTAACTTTACGTTTATCAGACGTTTTAGAGTCAACTACATAAAGAACACCGTCACTCACGTTGCATAATGGAATAGCGTCAGATGCGACTGCCATTGGTGGACAGTCAATAATAATATATCCAAATTCTTGACGTGCTTGATTTAAGAATTTAGCTAATCTTTTAGATCCTAATACTTCACTAGGATTTGGTACTCTATGACCTGCAGTAATTACTGATAGTGCATATCCGCCATCATATTGTACTTGTTGTACTCCTTCATAAGATTGAATACTAGTACCTTCTCTAAATTCTGAAATAATGTTTGTTAATCCTGAACGATTTGAAATCTGAAGAGTTTTGTGAACTGAAGCATTTCTTAAATCACAATCGATTAATAATACATTTTTATATTTAGCTGCCATAATACGAGCTAAATTACAAGCTATAGTACTCTTACCTTCATTCGGAATTGTACTTACTACGTTGATTACTTGAATTGCATCATCCATCTGACTAAATTCAATATTTGTACGTAATCCACGATAGATTTCATCCACATCAAATTGATTTCTTTTCTTTCTTGCCATTTCTATCTCCCAAAGAAACCAAACAGTTTCTTTTTCTTTTCAACCTCTATATTATTTGAAATAGAAGGCTTTTTCATTGCAGCTCCCTCAACAACCATTCTAGCAAAATGAGGTTGAATAAATGGACATACTATAACATCAGCCGATGAAATTACATTTACAGTATCCGGTCTAAAAGTAAGTATATTGATATTGTCCGTATTATCTGAGATTTCATGACATTTTCTAGTATACATTTCTTCTCTACCTTGTATTTCACCTACAATCACTAATTGAGATTTATTATCTTGAATATTCTTACTCCATTTTTCAACTAATTCTAAAATTCCATTTTCCTGGGAAATACGTGCCAGTACTAAAAAAATAACTTCATTTTTATTTAAATTTAATTCTTTTCTTAAAACTTGAGTTTTAATTCTATAGTCAAAAACAGAAAAATCAACAAAATTATAGATAACTTTAGTCTTTTTGTTATCTGGATCTACAGATTTTCTATCATATTCATCAATTGCAATAAAATAATCACAATACTTATTTGACATTTTCTTTAAAATTTTACCCCATATATTAGGCAATAGTGGTTCTCGAATATGACAGATTACTTTCACGTTTTTATCAATATTTTTTACTGCTTTAGCACACATAAATAAACATGTTGAATTTAAGTGTACTACATCTGGTTTTTCTTCTTTAACAATCCTCTTCATTGCGTAGTAAGTAGGAAAAGCATAAACAAAATTATAAATTATCTGTTTAAAATCTATTCCACTCACTGTGCTTCCATGAAAAGGTTTAATTCCTGGTTCAGAAATCACCTTAGTATTATTAATTTTAAAAAATTCACATTCTTCTTTTCCAACACGACACACTACAGTTGTTTGATATTTACAAGAATTTATTTTCTCTAGTAAAAATTTTAAACTCATTGGAGCTCCACCTTTAATATCACCATGATGGACATACATTATTTTTTTCATTATTTTATCCCCTTATTTTTTTCATAAATTTATTCCATATAAAAGGAAGTTCGATATCTTTTAAAAACAATGCTTGAATTAACAATAATGAAAACCGTCTAGTTTTTTTAAAAAATGCTGGTGCAATACAAGTCGTCGTAACTTGTGTAATAATGGTAGCCAATGCAGCACCATTAATCCCAAAAATAGGAATTAAAATAAAGTTTAAAACAATATTGCCTACTGCACCAATAGTTGAAAATACTGTAGCATATTCTCGTTTGTTTTTGCATATTAACCAAACATTACGTAAAGTACCTACATACGACAAACCAAAACTCCATATTAATATTTTTAACGTATTTAAAGCTGGTAAATAGTCTTTCCCAAATAGTATTAAAATCGCATATTTTCCTAAAATCATTATTGTAAAAGCATAAAAATTCATTATCCATAAAACTGCTGCTATAGTCTGCTTTGTTCTTAGTTCAAATACATAAATATTATGTTTATTTTCGTCCATTATCAAAGTTTTACCAGAATTCATAATAGCTTGAGGTATAAACCCTATCATTGTACCAATACTAGCAGCACAAGAATAATAACCAACGTCTTGTTGTGAAAGCATTTTCCCAATCATAATACGATCCGTTTGCCCATAAACGAAAACCATTATTCCACTGAAAACAAATGGAAGTCCTATACGTATAAGTCGGCTACTTTCACAAAATGAAAATTTTAATTTACTTTTACAATGCTTTTTAAATCCAATCAAGTAAAAAAAAGCTATAAATAAACTATCAATTGTTGTTGCTGCTGCGAACCAAAAAATATCTTTGTGAAGTATTAGTATTATTACCTTATAAGCAGATGAAATTATGTATGCAAATAATTCGTACATAGTTGCATATTTAGATTGTAATTTTGATTTATACCAATAATTTATGGTATTAAAGGAATCAAAAATTAATCCTATGGCACGAATTACGACAACTCCACGTATTACATAATCATTCCCATCAATTAAAAATGTTAAAATTAATAATGCAATCATAGATAATACACCAGTAAATATTCGCATCACAATAGCTGTTCCTACCAATGTACCTTCTGAAACATCAGCTTTTACTATTTCATTTACAATTGTTATTGTAAGTCCTAATTCACATATAATTGAAAAAAGACTTATATATGCAGCAACATAATTTAGTACTCCATAGTTTGATGGGCCTAAATATCTTGCCGAAATTGCTCCAATAACTAACTGAACCAGCATCCTCATTATGCTTCCTATAATAAGCCATCCAGTATTTTGTAATACTCCGCCTTTTTCCACTTATAAATCCTCCTATTAAATGTTAATTAATACTACCAATAACAACCTTTCTCTACAGACTTACTATTTGAAGGTATTTCGTTATCACTTGGTCTAATCCAATATTCATTAAATAAATTCCTTACTATAGGATTTTCGTCATCCTCCCATCGCTTACCTATAACTCCAAACATAATTTGTAGCACTCCACCAAGATGTATAGCTTGCTTTCCTGCTTTCTTTAATTTAGCTGCTAATGGATAACCATAAGCTCCACACCCAATTAAAGCTATATCAAAATCGAAATTCATTGCTTCAACATACATATAATCTAAAGCTTCAAACCAATCATCAAATCTATCGTCTCTCTCATCGGCAATTGTTTGCACTGCTTTCATTGTATACAATTTAAATTTTGGAAGATAATCAGTATTTTGAAAAAGTTTTTCACGATTATTTTCATATTGGTACTTAATTGAATCAGCAAAGGGATGGATTACAAGTACTTTTTTTCCTTCTAAAGCTTTTGTCCACGGATTCTTTGAAAACCATGGCTCTAAATAACGAGCTTCTGTGATTTTAACTTTTTGATTTACATGTTTTTTTAAAAAATAATCCTCGAATATCAAATACCATATTCCCTGAAAATCACAGACTTTCATAGAATCAAGCATCACATTAGCATATTTGTTTGATAAACTAGCATCATTTGGAAAAAAGCCAGCGTTGCTACATAAAACTTTTAAATTTTCTTTGAAACCGTATTTTATCCCGAGTATTTTCTTAGCAGGAACTACAATTTCAATACTTCCGAATCTACCTGCCATAAATGGCTTCCCAGATTTAATTTCTTGATATATATATTGCTGTATATCATCAGCACTATATAATTTTTTTCCACCATAATTTTTAAACTTATCGGTTGTAGCATACAATCCGTTTTTCTTTAAAAAAATTTCTCTAATATATCTCGACTTGATTACAGTAATTAAATAAATTAAATATGACTTAATCATTTTTTTCTTCCCTTCATACAATTCTGTGTCAGCTGGCATAAGAAAAATCAACAAATAAAATAACAATAAAAAAGATGGTAAAATTAAATATTCACTCCATCCATAACAATTTGTAATTTCTAAAGTCACAATTATTGCCACTGTCTGAATCATTTTCTTATATTTTATTTTGCAAGTGATCCTATTCAAAATAGCAAATGAAATTATATACAAGAATGGACCAATAACAATTCCGGCACTTCCAAAATTTGCAATAGAATAACCAACTAATCCTGTATTACAATTTGACCCACCAAGATATATTAATCCAATCATAGCAGGAATTCTATTATGATATTTTGAAACGAAACCAAAAGGCAATAGCCATCTTTCGAGTAACTGCCTACACCAGTCAGCATTATGATTTTGAAAATAATCAACATAAAATCTGCTTTCACCATTCGGAGTCACAAGTATTCTTCTGACTGTATTCATAACCGGATAATCTGTTGAAATATAATACTCTAAACATACTATTGCTAAAACTATTATTAAACCTTTTAATATTAATAAATCATCATCTGGAAAAAAACTTATAACGATAGAAAAAAATAGCATAAACAAAAATATTCTATTCGCACCAATCGAAAACATAGCACACATACTTATAACGATTAAAATCATCTGCCATATTTTATTATTCTTTTTTGCCCTAGTAAACCATATAGGTAGTATCATACTTCCACATAACACTGGATACCAAATTAACCAATGGATATTTAATTCTGCACTTGCTGCCCTCTGTTCTAATACTTCATTTAGCTTAAATAAACTAGTTATATTAATGTTAAAATTGCTGTAATATAAAGATACTAATAAAATAATACTCGAAAATAAGATTACAATTCCACTATTATAAAACCATTCATATTTTGGATTATTTCCAATACACACTACTATTGGTTTTTTTTGCAAATTATAGGCATAACTAAACCAAATGCAGATAAAAAAAGCCAAAATAAAGCATAATATATAGTGAAATAATTGTCTGTTAAAAATATTGCATTCATTAAAAAACCTGGAAAAAAATAAAACAAATTTAAATCAAAAAGAATTAAATCTGAAATAAATCGAGTACTTTTATACCTCATAATCTGTTTTGTACTTATCAATATACAAAGCAGAATAAAAAATCCGTTAAACTTTAAATTGAAATTTGTAGGAAAAACTGTAAACAAACGTCTTTGATATAATGGAAGTACAGTAGGATATATTGTTAAATACCCAACGACAGTAAATGTTATCATTAAAATCAAAAGTATTATTAATTTTTTCTCATCTTTTTTATTGCTCATTATTTCTCCTAACCTATTAATTTTGTGTGAATAAATGCCAAAAATTTCATTCCTGAAACTAATTTATATTTTGCAAGCAGTAAAAAAAATCTTTTTGATTTCCCTAAATACTTTACTATCTGACATTTATACCACATTGGATATTTAAATTCATAATTTTTAATATAAGATTTAATTTCTATATTAGTTTTTCTTGACTTACACATCATTAATAATGCTCCATACAAAATATCTGTAACTGATTTTTCTTTTAATTCATTTGGATATTTATCCCCCAATGATTCATATAATATATTAAATGCTCTTAACATATCTTCATGATCCAATACTGTATTATTAGAAAGTGAAGTTGGTCTTTGTAAATAATTGTACAAAGGTTTTTTCAAATAATAAGCACTTCCACAAGCATCAATTGCTCTAGCAACAAAAGCAACATCTTCACACCTTCTTACCAATGGATACCTAATTTTCGCATTTCTACATCTAGCTAAATTATAAACTTTTCCAATTGAATGATTTCTAGTATATTTTATACATTCATTTAATGGAATCAAACCTTCTTTACCATAGTACATTGACGATGCAGCTTTTTTTGTATTTCCATCAGTTATAAAATAATCAAAAATTAAACAATTTGTCTTATATTTTACAATTTTATTATCAATTTCTTCTAGTAATGAATATTCAACCCAATCATCATTATCAACAAAAGTAATCCAAATACCTTTAGCAGCATCCATTCCCATATTTCTAGCATTTCCAGGACCTAAGTTTTTTGATGATTTCAATACACTAATATTTAAATTTGAATTTCTACAGTATTCAATTGCCTTACTATAAGAGTTATCTGTTGAAGCATCATCAACTATTATAATCTCAAAATTTTTAAAGGTTTGGTTTTCGAATGAATCAAAATACCGTTCCATTAAATCAAAGGAATTATACATAGGTGTAACAATTGTATATTTTGGATTATTATTAATTTCTTTCTTAGCATTTATAATTAAACTATTATTTTTACTAATAACATTCACTACATATAAGCCTCGGTGACCATCAAATACAGCATCGAAACTTATTTTATCACCGCCATGATTCCATCTAGGATGTAAGTCACATCTAGTATCATTATCATATTTAAAAGGAGAAAAAACTTTTGCCACTTCATTTACTTCATTCTTAGTGACATCACCATCCATTATTTTTATTGATGATATTCTTGATCTATTTGGATAAGTATCAGTTACAACTAATTTTCTATCTGGTGAAAAACTTGGATGTCCATCACCAGTCATTTCTGGCCAACAATGAATATATTCTTGCGTCTTATCTTTCATTAAATAATACCCCGTACCACACGTTTTTTTATTCTCAAAAGCGATTATATGAGTATCATCTTTCCAAAAACAATGACTAACCATATCATCATCTGATAAAACATACATATCTGATCCATCAATATTACATGTTATTAATCTTGTATATTTTCTTTCACCATTAAACCAACGATAAAGCACCATAAATCTTTTATTATTCGGACTTAACATAAGATGATTCACTTTATGAACAGTACCTTTTTCTTTCATTTCATGTCTCGGTTGAAATTCAGCAAAATCCTTATACTTTAAAAGTTCGGTTACTTTACCTGTTTCTAATGATACTTTCCATATTGCAGCTGCATCGGGAAGAGGAATATCTTTTGTCGTTTCTGGAACGTTATAATATCCATACCCTGGTCTTAAATTATATAATCTACTAAAATCTAATGTTAATGCAAATTTTCCATCTGATGACACAGTATAAACAGGAGCTGGAATAATTTTTTCATTCATCGTTTTTATATTTAAAATAACAGATATGTATTTTCCATTTCTACAATCATTATACAGAATATTACTACTATAATCGGGTCCTAACCATTGTAGCATGCAACCTTGTTGAACATTCCAAGAATTTGTTTCTGCTATGACCTTTACTCTTTCCTGGCTATTTTCATCTTTTTCGGTATCAATTAATAATATCTCTGCTTTTTCACGTGGAGAAACATCAGACCAAGTATTATTAGCCCTCAAACATAAAACGTATCGATCTGTAATATCCCAAGGAGATTTATCATAATATCCAAAAAAATATTCATGATCTTTATCATCTGGGGAAACCCTATTAATATCTCCTTCTGACTTAATTTTTTTTGATACAGCATACATTCCACGTTGATAAACTCTTTTAACTACTTTTTTTACTACCGGGAATTTATTAAGTTGATAATTAATTTTTTGTTCCAAACTCATTTTATTCTAACTCCATATAATTACTATTTTCTTAAGTCAACTTCTTAAAAGTTTTGTATAAACAAATCTCTGAAATTGTTCTGGTAAAATATATATACCTAGTTGAGCACATGCTACAAATAAAAAGTCAAATAAACTACAATATCCACTTTTCCACGCATTTTTTCTTATTTCTATTAATAACTTTGTATTTACCCAACTTTTTCTTTTTTTATATGTTCCTTCATCAAATCTAAACATTAATAAATACTCAGAATGGTTAGCTGCTTTACATCCATTTGAAAGAAGCTTAATCCAAAGATCCGTATCTTGATTTTTTCTATAATCACCATATGGACCATATTTTAAAACTTTACTTTTTTTATACATCACCGTAGGATGATTAAAAGGATCCCTTCTACGATTATATCTATGAATTTCGTCATTATTTAGTGGTACATCTCTTTTCCCAACAACATGATTTGGTGTACCAATAAACTCCTTAACAGGACAGCCTACGATATCTAAACAAGGGTCTGACTCAAACATCGCTACCTGTTTTTCACATCGAGTAGGATCAGAAATATCATCTGAATCCATCCTTGCAACCAACTCATTTTTGCATACTTTTAGTCCTTCATTTAGTGCAAGTCCTAAACCCATATTTGTTTCTAATTGTAATGGGTGAATATTTGGACATACAGTTTGTAAATCTTTAATAACTTTCTCAATACTTTCTGGTACAGGTCCATCTTTAACCACAACAATATCATTTGATGGTTTAGTTTGATTTATCATACTTTCTAAACTTAATTTAAAATAATCTGAGTTATCAGATTTATAAACAGTTAAAAGTACACTATAATCCATATTTTCTCTTCTCCCTACTCATCATATATTCAAAGAACCGCAAACACAGTTCTAAACATAGTTGCAATTTCTTTAAAGAAACTAAATTCTTTTATACTATTCAAGTTATACTTCATTTTTTCTGGCAATACCTCATTGATATATACACTGTCTACATCATCTGCTTGATCTAGTAAATCAGCTTCATCTTTATATTCAATGCTAGCCTCTGATGTTACTCCGGCAGGAAGCAATAAGGTTGCATACATTTCATTCGTATAACTCTTAACATAATGAACACTTTCTGGACGTGTTCCCACAAATGTCATATCTCCTATAAAGATATTGAACAATTGTGGTAATTCATCTAATCTACAATTTCTTAGTTTACTGCCAATCTTTGTGATTCTAGAATCATTTGATACGGTTACCTGTGTTCCAATCTGATCCGCATTTTGTACCATTGTCCTAAACTTAAAGATTCTAAATATTCTACCATACTGAGTGACTCTTTCTTGTCTATAGAAAACGCCACCCTTAGAATCTTTTACAATTAGTATTGAAATAATCAATAAAATTGGAGAACAAAGAATGATCATGATAAGTGAAACTACAATATCAAATACTCTTTTTAAAAATAAACTTAATCTTTTTTTCTGCAATAAATCATAGTAAGGACGAACTTCATCCGTTCGCATATACTCAGGCAATTCATTCCAATTCTTAAGCATTAATTTTTCACCTTATTAATCACATTACAATAGTTTTCAATAATATAATCCACTTCTTCATCTGTTAACTTCGTATACAAAGGAAGAGTGATCTCATTTTCAAACTGTTTATATGCATTTGGATAATCTTTGATATCAAATCCTAAGTTTTTATAAGCAGTCATCATTGGAAGTGGTTTGTAATGAACATTTGTGGCAATACCCTGTTCTGCCATTTTAATAATAATGGTAATCCGCAATTAGATAGGGTCGACTAAAAGTTGGCTTCAAGAATTGTAGGG
>OLPN01000252.1_pt1 | contig 57526 bp, 47 predicted proteins | sample 1672601 | NCBI WGS metagenome assembly OLPN01 (sample SAMEA3136704, study PRJEB25190) | human gut metagenome | reverse complement strand
GGTGTGGAGTGGGGGAAAAGCTGGAGATTACTTCAAAGGCTTACCTATCACTATTCAAGGATGATGGTGGCAATTATTATGGCATTAATCAGGTATCTAAAAATATAAATGTAGGAAACAGAAAAAAATTAATAAATGGTAACGGATTTGTTTTTGGTGTTCCAGGTTCTGGAAAATCATTTTTCAGTAAGATGGAAATGGGAAGTGTTTTCTTAAAGGGTGAGGACGATGTTATCGTAATTGATCCGATGCACGAATATTTTGATATTGCAAAGACTTATGGCGGAACCATTGTTAACCTGTCTACATATACAAATAATTTTGTTAATCCTTTGGATATGGATGTATGGAACCTTGATGCAAGAGATTCAAAGGGATGGATTAGAGAAAAATGTTCTTTTATGTTTGGATTGTGTGAGCAATGTTTAAATAAGCCACTTACCCCACAGCAGCGTTCCATAATTGATAGGTGTCTTACAGATATGTATTTGGATATAGCAAGGAGCAGAGAAAAGTATATACCGGTTATGTCTGATTTCTATGAAAGATTATTAAAGCAAACTGATGCTGATGAAAAGAAAATAGCTAAGGATATTGCATTATCACTTGAAATATTTGTAAAAGGTTCTCTTAATATTTTTAATAATCAGACAAATGTGGACATGAATAACAGATTTACAGTATATGGAATTAGAGATTTAGGTCAGGATTTAGCACCTATATCAATGCTTATTATGATGGAAGCAATTCAGCAAAGAATCATAGAGAACGGAGAAAAGGGCAGAGCAACATGGTTGTATATAGATGAAATCCATGTGTTGCTTAATTCAGAATATAGTGCAAAGTATTTACAGCAGCTATGGAAGAAAGTAAGAAAACAGGGTGGATTATGTACAGGAATAACACAGAACGTAGTTGACCTTTTACAGAATTATACAGTGACTACAATGCTTGCAAACAGTGAGTTTGTAGCAATTTTAAAACAGGCAAATACAGATGCAGAAAAAATAGCAGAAGTTGTAGGTGTTTCAGAATCACAATTGGAATTTGTAAGTAATGCTCCGTCAGGAATGGGATTGATAAAATGTGGAAATGTAATTATTCCATTTGATAATACAATTGGAAGAGATACAGAATTGTATAGATTATATAATACAAATATACATGAGAAAAACAGTATGATTAAGTGTAAAGAAAGTGTCAACATTAAACAATCTTTTGTTGACGCATTGATTATAAAAGATTAAAATTATTGTATATTTGAGGGTACTAAAGTTTAAGTATTATTTTTTAGAGAATTGTGTAACAAATAAAAATTATAAGCATCATTCCAAGCGTTTTGAGGAGTTGTAGACCATCCACTACCTGAATTGCACCAGTTATTATTTGTATAAGAGAATAGTGTCCAAAAAAATGGAGTGTCGCAGTAAACATTTTCATTAGGAAATAAGTGGATTTCAATTTTAAAAATAATATTCATAGTAATCTCCTTTAAATACTACTATTATATGGAGGAAAAGTGAAAATGATTAATGAAAAATATAAAAAAGATTTGGAAAGTTTGGAAGCAATTGCTATTGAGCAACATTACAAAATTAATTTATCAATAATTCTTATTACAATAAAATGCACAGCAGAAGAACTTCCTGAAGTTATTGATTATTTTAGTAAAAAGGGGATTGAAATATTGAATGAGGATGTGGAACCAGATTGCGAAGAGGAGGAAATAGATACAAAAGTTGTTCCATTTGATCCCTCAAAAATTGATATTAAAATGGATAAAATTACAATTGATTCAATTATAAAAAGAATAAAAAATAAAGAGTTAGAGTTTGATTCTTCTTTTCAGAGAAAATCTGGATTGTGGACAAAAAAACAAAAGAGTCAGCTTATAGAATCTATATTTTTAAAAATTCCATTACCAGCATTTTATTTTGACGCAACAAATGATGATAAATGGCAAATAATTGATGGATTACAGAGAATTGGAACTATTAAAGAATATGTTGTTGAACAAAAATTTTCATTGACGGGTATGGAATTTTTGAAAGATTTGGATGGCTTGAAATTTGATGAATTACCAAGGTCATTGCAACGTAGAATAGAAGAAACAAATTTGAATGCTTATTTGGTAAATCCGTCAACACCAAAGAATGTAAAGTTTAATATTTTTAAGAGAATAAATACTGGTGGACTAGTGTTAGCACCACAGGAAATTAGAAATGCATTATATCAAGGTACATCAACAAAATTTTTGCTACAAATGTCAAATACAAGAGAATTTATTGAAGCTACAGACTATAGTATAAAAAAAGATAGAATGTTAGATAGAGAATTTTGCTTAAGATTTGTATGTTTTACTCAATTGAATTTAGATAATTATAATGGCATCATGGAAGATTTCTTAAATCAGGGAATGGAATATTTAAATGGTGCTACAGAAGAAAAATTATATCAAATACAAGATAAATTTAAAAAAACGATGAAAATATGTAAACAGATTTTTGGAAAGTTTGCATTTAGAAGATTAAATACAGAGGAAAGGAGAGGTCCTGTAAATAAAGCTTTATTTGAAACATGGTCTATTATTATTTATAAGATGAATGATTCAGATGTACAAAAATTAATAGATAAAAGAAAAGAACTATGCGAAGAATTCACAGTTTTATGTGGTGATTATTCATTTCAAAACGCCATACGTGCTACGGATAAAACATCAGTTAAGACACGCATAAGCAAGATAGGAAAATTAGTGGAGAAAATATTGGATACAGGAGATGAAGTGTAATATGATTGATAAAATAGTTGTGGATAATTTTAAGTGCTTTGATGAAATGAAATTAGAAATGACAACGTTAAATGTTTTTGCAGGGATAAATAGTATGGGAAAGTCTAGTGCTATACAGCCACTATTGTTATTAAGACAATCATTTGAAATGAACTCATTAACAAAGGGAGTTCATTTGAATGGTCCTTGGATTAATATTGGAACAGGATACGATTTCTTAAATAGAAATGCAAATGAAGATTATGTTAAATTTGCGATGACTGCAGATGGAAAAGAATATTATTGGAAATATGATTACGATAAAAAATCAGATTATCAAAGTATAAAAGAAACAAATGCAAAAGGTAAGGAATTAGAAAATATAAATTTGTTTAAACCAAACTTTTCATATATATCGGCTGATCGAATAGGGCCAAAAAGATTTTATGAACAATCTTTTCATCAGATATATGAGATGAATCAGGTTGGAATAAATGGAGAACTTTTTGCGGATTATTTAGCAGAAAGAGGTATGACTGATAGAGTAACAAATAAATATGCACTTCATAAAACAGCTGCATCAGATTTATTAATATATCAAACAGAAGCATGGTTGTCAGAAATAAGTCCAGGTATTAAACTTAGTTCAAAAAAATATCAGGAAACGGGAATTGTTGGAATGGAATATAATGTTGCTAATGATAAATTTTCACCATTAAATGTAGGATTTGGATTGAGTTATGTGGCACCAATTGTGGTTAGCTTACTTAAAGCAAGAGAGGGAGATTTATTAATCCTTGAAAATCCAGAAGCTCACCTACACCCAAAGGGACAGAGAATGATGGGAGAGTTAATAGCACGTGTAGCTTCGGGGAGGGTACAGATAATTGTCGAAACACATAGTGATCATATATTGAATGGAATAAGATTAGCGGTAAAAAATAAAATAATTTCAAGATTAAATGTACGATTAAATTATTTTTATCAAGAATTAACAGATGACTTGGCAATAGGAAAGAGGATGGTTCATAAAAAAATGTCACCCGCTATATTGGAGGATGGAAGACTTTCTTATTGGCCAGAAGGTTTTTTTGATGAATGGGATAAAGCTTTAGAAGAATTGTTATAGGAGGGAAAATGTACATTGCATTTAATGAGTTGTCTGGTGAGTTAATGTCAAATGGAGATGATAAAATTAAACAAGCAGATGCAATTATAAATTCATTCATATTATTACTAAAACAAATTAAAGAACAAGGGTTAATAGATGGTATATTATGTGAAAAAGATTATAGCATTATATGTTGCAAAATTACAAAGGAGTATGGTATTAGTGAATGGATAAATGATAAAAAAACAGATAAAGAGTATAAGAGATTTTTTATGTCATATATTTCTAAGAATATGTTTACATACGAAAAAAAAGAATTATTGGGAAAGTTTTTTGTAAAGAGTGAAGAGAATGAAAAATTGGGTTTGGGGTGTACATATGCTCAAGAGCATAATTGCTATGTATTAAGTATAGGTTCAGATACTGCTTGGAAAATTAATATAATAAAAGGGAGGTATAGTAAGAATGATGAGAAAGAGAATATAGTCTATCTAAATAATTTATTTGATAAAAATTCTTTAGCTCAATTTAAATTGAAACATTCGAAAGATGTATATTCTAACATATCTTCTGGATATGATTTGTGGGATCAAAAGGAAATATTATTTCCAAATTTAGTTTTTTGTGACAGTGTGAAAGAACAGTTGGCTAATGATCCAGAGAGAAATCATATTATTCAAATTATGGAAAAATTAGCAAATTTACAACAATATTTTGAATCATGTGGTGATTATTACAATCCAAAAGATTTGGGGATGGATGCAAGAACAGAATCTGCATCTGTAAAAAATAATCCAGAATTAAAAAAATATAGGTTATTTAGGTTACCTGATGGTAGAGAAGAATATTTCTATGATCATATTGGATTTACAGGTAAATTTAAGGCGGGGCGAATACATTTTCTGCCTAGCCCCAAGGAAAACGTATGTTATATAGGATACATAGGAAGACACTTACCAACAAAAAATTATTAATTAAAATATAAATAAAGCCATTACAAAGCCAGAGCTTTGTAATGGCTTTATTTACGTCAGGAGGAAAAATGGAGAAAAAAAGAAGGAGCATACATAGTCGCGATATGCCAAATTTTAACAGAAATGATACTGACAAAAGAAAAGTTATAAAGGATAAAAAGAGTATATTAAAAAGTGGTGGAAAAGTAATTGCACAAAAAAAGATGTTGGAGTCTGTAGAACAGTTAGATGGTGGTAAAGAGATAAGAGAAGCATTAGTAACGGCATCAGTTATTACAAAACCTTTTACCAAGGTGGCAAAAATTACACGTAAAAATATAAAAGAACAGGTAAAACAAAAACATATAAAGGAAGAGCACATAAAAAGTGTAAGAGGAAAGAACAGAAGTAAAAAGAAACAATTGCATAGTAAAGATTCAAACAACTTGCAAAAAAAAGAAAAGAATAAAACGGTACACCGCAAAGATAAAAGTGTAAAATCCGATTACAGAAAATTTGAACAGAGAAGTAAGGAAAATGTAAAAAGAACTAAGGATGTCGGTTCGGACAAAGTAAAAAAACAAAAATTAAATTATGTGTTAAGCAAATTGAAAAACAATAAATCAGATACAAGTGCAAACGTGAAAACATTGGATAGCGTAAAAAATATATTAATAAAAGCAGGAATGTGTTTATTACCATTTGCTTTAGTTCTTCTTATGATTGTATGTATTGCAGCCATAATAATAGCTCTTGTAATTGCACTTATATATAATTCACCATTTTCAATATTTTTTCCACCACTTGAAAATGGAGATACAATAATGACAGTCACCAGTCAGTATGTAGCAGAATTTAACAGAGAAATAAATACGTTAGTATCGGAACATAAAGAGTGTGATATTGGAAAGATAGTGTATAAAGATTATGAGGGAACATCAAATACCCCATCAAATTATTATGATGTAATGAGTGTTTATATGGTTAAATATGGAATTGGAAACACGGCAACAGTAATGAATGAAAATGCAAAGACAGAGTTAAAAACAGTATTTGACGATATGTGTACATACACAACTTCCATAAATGAAGAAAAGATTAAAAATGACAAGGGAAAGAAGGAAAAGAAAAAAGTATTATACGTTAATGTAAGTCTGAAAACATATTATCAGATGGAAACAGAATATAGTATGAACGAAAATGAAATAGAACTGTTGAATTCACTTATGAGTTCGGATGCAATGTTGGCATTAGGATATAATAATGAAAATTCAGGAACAGTAAATGGTGGAAATAAGAAGTCCTCATTATCACAGGAAGAAATTAACGAAATATTAAATGGAGTAACTGATATCAATGCAAATGCAGTTTGCTCATTTGTGTTATCAAAAGTAGGATATCCATATAGCCAGCCACTTAGAAATTCAGGAACACATTTTGATTGCTCATCATTAGCATATTATGCTTGGAAAAGTGCCGGAATATCGGTAATGTGTGATGGGGCAAATACAGCAGCAGCTGAAGCAAAATGGTGCAATGATAATGGGTGTGTTGTAAAAGAAACAGATTTAAAGCCGGGAGACCTAATTTTTTACAGTTATTCAAATAACGGAAGATATAAAAATATCAGTCACGTGGGAATATATGTAGGAAAGGGTAAAATGGTGGAAGCAGTTGACAAGGCAACAGGAGTAGTATTACAGGATTATCATAATGGTTCGCTAGTTATGATTGGAAGACCTAACAAAAATAAAAAATAATTTAAAAAAGGAGTAGATTTTTTCTGCTCTTTTTTGATTGGAGGAAAAATGAAGGAAATGTATTTAAGATATATGGAGTTTTTAATTGGAGAACTTCATAAGGAATGGGAAAACAGTGGTTCAGAGACAGAAAAAGTTGTGTTAACTAAGGACGAAGCAAATGAACTAAAAAGAAAAGTAATGTTAAACATAGTAAGGCAGCAGGATGGTATTGACAATAATCAAAATATCATGTTTACGGAAAGCATTAAAATGTCAAAAGATAACTTTATTATGTTAAGAATTATTAAGAAACTGCTGGTGGAAATAAAAAAGGAGACAGATTTTGTCACGCTAAATTTAGATAAAGATGAGTATGAAAAATACACAAGTTTGGTGAAATTGAAAGAAGGTGACTAAAGTGGGAAAAAAGTACAAAATTATATATGCAGATCCACCATGGCAATATAGAGTTTACTCCAAAAAAGGTCAGGGAAGAAGTGCGGAGAATCATTATCACACAATGAATATTAAAGATATAATGGCTCTTCCAGTCGATAAAATCGCCGATAAGGATTGTATTTTATTTTTATGGATAACATTTCCATGCCTAAAAGAAGGAATAGAAGTAATGGAAAGATGGGGATTTAAATATAAGACGTGTGGCTTCAATTGGGTGAAAAGAAATAAGAAAAAGAACACGTATTTTATGGGACTGGGATTTTGGACACGTTCAAATTCGGAGGTATGTCTGATAGGAACAAAAGGACAACCTAAACGTGTATCAAAGTCAGTGCCGCAGATATGTGATGCAAGAATAATGGAACATAGTAGGAAACCAGCAGAAATAAGGGAACGTATAGTTGAATTGTGTGGCGAATTACCACGTATTGAACTATTTGCAAGAGATAAAGTAAAAGGATGGGATAGCTTAGGAGATGAAATGGATGGAAAGGACATAAGAGAAGCGTTAAGGGAGGTTATAGAAAAGAATGAGTGCTGATTACAAGGTACAGAGACTTTACGATGAATATATTAAGGATATTGTATCAGATTCAGATAAATGGAAAAAATTTTTAGAATTAACGGGAAGATTATACAGATATGAATTTGATAATATTTTAATGATGTATGCACAGCGACCAAACGCAACTCTTGTGGGAGATTATGATTCATGGAAAAAGGTAGGAAGATATGTAAAAAGAGGAAGTAAGGGAATTGCAATTTTCCCATCGAAAGTTTTGAAACCACATATGCGATATGTATTCGATATATCTGATACAGCAGGAAGAAATGTTAATCTCACATGGAATTTAAATGATTATAATTTAAAATTTATGGTAGATGAACTGATTGACGAGGGAAAAATTCAACCATATATAAGTAATGAAAAAAATAATTTACAAAAGCTCTTAAAGAACTATACAAAGCTAAATGTGCGATCTATAATAAGGGAGAAATCAGAGGTTATGATTTCAGAACTTAATCAGATTACAGGTGGTGTGATTAAAGATAGAGATAATAAAACGCAGGGGCCTACAGTAGAGGAAATGTTATATAAAAGTGTTTTCTATGCAGTAGGAACAAGATGTGGATTTAACATGTCTTCTGAAGAACAAGATATGAATTTTATAATAAATATATCTGGCGAAGATAATATATACCGTTTTGGTTCCCTTGTATGTGACGTATCCTGTAGTGTTCTTAAAGAGTTTAATTACAGAGTAAGACATATTGAAAATGAAAGGAGAGTCACAAATGGAAGAAATGAGACTGATGTACCACAAGAAAGCAGATGGAATGTTGTATCCCAACCTAAAACTGCCGGAAATTCAGAAAGAAGATTTGACGCAGGTGGGAAAATACGGGATGATGGCAGCAGAATATCTGAAAGAGAACGAGAGAAACAGGTACAACACACTTTATCGTTTAGGGAGATTAGGCGAAAAGATGAAGGAAGTGGACGAGGAAGCCAACAATTTATTGGAAACATTAATGAGGAATTATCTAAAAATACACAAGCCGAAGGAGCCATCTTCAACAATGGAAATGTGGAAGATAAGGGAGCAGGCAAAAATGATGGCGGAAGAAGTAGTTCTGAAGCAGATGGTGTACAGATTTCATTAGAGAGTGTATCTGGAACGGAAGAGAATATATCTATTGATGAAGAAATAGAAAGAGAATTAGAAGAAATTGATTCATTAGGAATAGGAGAGGAAGCAGGTTTTGAACAGGCTTCCTTTTTCTTTGATGAAAATACAAAAGAAATAGGAATATCAGATGAAAAAAGGGTAAAGAATTTACCAAGCGGGAAAAAAGAGAAATATACATACTTGAATCCTAAAAATGCAAGGATTGTGCCGCATGAATATATAGTTACAGTATTGTTAAAAGGAACGGGTTTTGCAGGGGGAAAGGAAAGAGTATATAACATTTATAAAAATGTTGCAAAGGCATCGGAACGTGAAAAATTAATTAAAAAGGAATATGGTCTTGGTGGAGCCGGTTGGCCAATAGAGAATTATGGACTACATGGATATGATACATTTAAACCACAGGGTATAAGATTTCAGTGGAGAGATATAGAAGGGGAAAAAGAAGGATATTTAAGTTGGAAATCTGTAGAAGAAGAAATTGGAATTCTTATAAATAAAGGAATTTATTATGAAAAAATCAATGAGGAAGAGATAATAGGAGATTATGACATTCCCGATGAGGTTTTTGAAATGGACAAAAAACCAATAGCGGATATGGAAAAATCAAAGAAAGATGATTCAAATAAAAACGATGTATTATTAAAAAACAATTATCATTATAATTTATGGGAAATAGAAAAGGGAGGTGCAAAAACAAGATACAAATGGAACGTGGAAGCAATAAAAACACTAAAAAGAATTGAGAAAGAAGAAAGAATTGCAAATATGGAAGAGCAGAAAATACTTTCGCGATATGCAGGATGGGGAGGATTATCGGAAGTATTTGATGAAAAAAATAACTTATGGGAGGATGAATATAGAGAAATAAAAGAATTGTTGACACATTCCGAATATGACAATGCTAGAGCAAGTGTAAATAATGCTTTTTATACTTCTCCCGAGATTGCAATGTGCATAAATCAGAAAATTTCAAATTTTGGAATATCTAAAGGAAACATTCTTGAACCATCAATGGGAATTGGTAATTTCTTTGGAAGTATGCCTGCTTCAATGAACGAATGTAAACTATATGGTGTGGAAATAGATGAAGTTACGGGAAGAATAGCCAAACAGCTTTATCAAACGGCTAATATTACAATATCAGGATTTGAGGAAACGAATTTTAATGACAATTTTTTTGATATTGCTATAGGAAATGTACCGTTTGGAGATTACAAAATATATGATGCAAAATATAATAAACTTAATTTTCGGGTTCATGACTATTTTATTGCAAAAACACTCGATAAGATAAGACCGGGAGGAATAGCAGCTTTAATAACAACAAAAGGCACTATGGACAAAGCTAATCCAAATGTAAGAAAATATATTGCACAAAGAGCAGAACTTGTGGGTGCTGTAAGGCTTCCAAATAATGCATTTAAAAACAATGCAGGAACAGAGGTTACATCAGACATTCTTTTCCTGAAAAAAAGGGAAAGGCAAATAGATATAGAACCTGACTGGGTGCATCTTGGTTATACAAAAGAAGGTATACCGATTAATTCATATTTTGTCAAACATCCTGAAATGGTATTAGGAAAAATGGAATATGATACAGGAAGATACGGAGTTGAAAGCCAGTATACCGTTTGTGTAAACAATGATGAAAATTTTAATATGTACGAAAGTCTTAGTAATGCACTAAATAATGTTAACACTTCAATATCAGATTTTGAAATAGAGGAAACAGAGAAGAATAATGAAGTAATTATTGCAAATTCGGATGTTAGAAATTATACATATTCCTTTATGGATGGCAAACTCTATTTCAGACAAAATTCAAAAATGTATTTAAAAGAATATTCAAAACTAACAATAGATAGAATTAAAGCTCTTAACGAAATACGAAGTATAACAAGACATATTATTGAAATACAGTCGGAAGGATGTAGTGAAGAAGAATTAAAAAATGCTCAAAGAGAATTAAATAATATTTATGATACATTTGTAGATAAGTATGGAAGAATTACTTCAAGGGCAAATGACAGAGCATTCCGTGATGATGCAGACTATCCTTTGTTGTGCTCTCTTGAAAATGTAGATGAAAATGGTTATGTTACTAAGGCTGATATGTTTTATAAACAGACTATCAAACCAGAATTAACAATAAACAGAGTTGAGACAGCAATTGAGGCATTGAATATTTCGATAAATGAATATGGAAAAGTAAACATTCCATTTATTTTGAGCATATACATACCTGATATAAGTGGAGAAGTAGGAAAAAATGTGGAGAGTGGCAAAACTAAAAGACAAAAATTAATTGAAGAACTTAAAGGAATTATATTTTTGAATCCAACGCAGTATGATGAAAAAAATCCGGATGAAGGATGGGAAACGTCAGATGAATATTTGTCTGGAAATGTTAGAAGTAAACTTGTAATAGCAGAAAGATTTGCAAAGGAACAGCCGGAATTATTTCAAATAAACGTGGAAGAATTAAAAAAAGTCCAACCAATAGACCTTGATGCTTCGGAGATTGATATAAGGATAGGAACAACATGGATTGATGAACAGGACTATGAGCAATTTATTTATGAATTGCTTGGAACACCACAAAGAGTAAGGGCAATAAGAAGCGGAAAGTATTCATCAGGTATTATTGTTCATCTAAATAAATATAGCATGGAATGGTTTATAGAAAATAAATCAAAGGATAAGCATTCTGTGGCAGCTTCCAAAACATATGGAACAAGCCGCATGGATGCTTATTCTATTTTTGAAGCATCACTTAACCTAAAAACCGTAACAGTAAGAGACAAAATCGATGATGGAGATGGAAAATATCATTACGTGATTAATAGAAACGAAACAATGCTTGCAAGAGAAAAGCAGAATCTTATTAAGGAAAAATTTAGAGAATGGATATTTGCGGATCCGGTTAGACGAAAGAAGTATGTTGATTATTACAATGAAACATTTAACAATATAAGACTTCGTGAATACGATGTCTCGGTACTTTCATTTCCAGGAATGAACCCTGAAATAGAGTTGCGACCTCATCAGAAAAATGCGGTAGCAAGAATTCTACTAGGAGGTAATACATTACTTGCCCATTGTGTGGGAGCAGGAAAATCATTTGAGATGATGGCAGCATGTATGGAACAAAAAAGACTTGGTCTTGCAAATAAAACAGTAATGGTAGTTCCAAAAGCATTAATAAATCAAACAGCATCTGAATTCTTGAGATTATACCCATCTGCAAACATTCTAGTAACAACCGAACGTGATTTTGAAAAGAGTAGGAGACAACAGTTTATATCAAGAATTGCAACGGGAGATTATGATTGCATAATAATGTCTCACTCGCAGTTTGAAAAAATCCCAATTTCAGCAGCGAGAAAGGAAAGAATGCTTAATGAACAAATAGAGCAGATAGCATATGCCATAGAGGAGACAAAAGAAAAGAATGGTGAGCGCTGGACTGTTAAACAGATGGAAGCACAGAAGAAAAAGCTTCAAGAACAATTAAAGAGTCTTGCAGACGAAGAAAGGAAAGATGATTTGATTACTTTTGAGGAACTTGGCATTGACAGTATTATGGTAGATGAAGCTCATAATTACAAGAATTTAGCAATATTTTCAAAGATAAATAATGTTTCAGGAATTAGTGGTTCGGGAGCAAAAAAAGCAACAGATATGCAATTAAAATGCCAATATATTAATGAGATAAATCCTGGAAGAGGAATTGTTTTTGCAACAGGAACCCCAATTAGTAATACTATGTGTGAGATGTATGTAATGCAAAGTTACCTTCAAAAAGATACGTTGGAGCAGATGGGAATATATCATTTTGATTCATGGGCAGCCAATTTCGGTGAAATAACAACAGCATTAGAACTTACAGTTGAGGGAAGTGGCTTTAGAATGAAAAACAGATTTAATAAATTTACCAATTTACCAGAGTTAATGAATATATTTAAACAGGTAGCAGACGTGCAAACACAGGACATGCTTGAACTCAATGTTCCTAAATTAAGAGATGGTAAATACATTATCGTGGAATCAGAACCAGATTGGTATGTAAGGCAGATAATGGAGAATTTTGTTAGGAGAGCGGAGATTATCAGAAATGGTGGAGTGGATTCAAGCATAGATAATTTTTTGAAAATAACACATGAAGCAAGATTGCTTGGAACGGATGCAAGACTTCTTGATAAAGACGCACCCAATAATCCTGACGGAAAATTAAATAAGGTAATTGATAATGTGCTTTATGAATATGGAAAAGCAAAAGATGAAGAAAAAATAGGATGTCAGCTTATTTTTTCAGATATAGGAACACCTGGGGAAAAGGATTTTGACGTATATAATTACATAAAAACAGAACTTATAAAAAGAAACATACCTGAAAATGAAATAGCATTTATACATGATGCAAAAACAGATGCACAAAGAGAAACATTATTTAAGTCAATGAGAGCAGGAAAGAAGAAAATACTTATTGGTTCTACAGATAAATGTGGTACGGGAGTAAATGTACAAACACATATTGTGGCAATTCATCACGTAGATTGTCCATGGAAACCGTCGAGTATTGAGCAGAGAGAGGGAAGGGGAATACGACAAGGAAATGAAAATAAAGAAGTAGCAGTGTACAGATATGTTACAAAAGAAACATTTGATGCGTACTTATGGTCACTGGTAGAGAATAAGCAGAGATTTATTAGTCAGATAATGACGAGCAGGGCTGTATCAAGAACGTGTGAAGACATAGATGAGGCAACATTGTCGTATGCAGAAATAAAGGCAGTTGCTACAGGGAATCCACTAATAAAAGAAAAAATGGAAGTTGACAATGAATTGCAGCGTTTAAAAATACTGAAAGCATCTTATGACAGTCAAAGATATACTTTTCAGGATAATTTTATGATTAAGTTTCCTAAATTAATTAAAGCAGCAGAAGAAAAACTTGAATGTGTGAGAAAGGACATTGAACTTAGAAATGCTGAGCGTGTAAAAAGCGAAGAGTTTTCAATAACAATAGGTAATATGTTGTATACCGAGAGAAACGATGGAGGGACAGCAATGCTTGAAGAGATAAGCAAGTATAAAGCAGGTGATACTTATGAGATTGGAAAGTTCAGAGGATTTAATCTGTCGGTTGAAAAGAATTATATGGGAATAAATTTCTTAATATTTCAGGGAAAAAACGAGTATAAGGCGGAAATGTCTACAAGTGCTGTTGGAAATATGATAAAGCTGGATAATATGTTTAATAATATAGAAGAAAATGAAGAGTTTCTAAAAAAGAAGATAGAACAATATAGAAGAGATTTAGAATCTTCAAAAATAGAATATGAAAAGCCTTTTGTTTATGAGGAAGAACTTAAGGAGAAGTTAAAACGTCAGGCAGAATTAAATTCTATGTTGGATTTGGAAAAGAATATTGGTGAAGAAATAAAAGAAACAGAAAAAGAAGAAATATATAGTAGAGAAGGAGAAAAAAATGAAGTATACAGTAAAAGTAAATAAAGTAAGAAAAAATGAAGGAAATTTAAGAGGGTTTGCAACAGTAGTATTTGGTGAGTCATTTAAAATTACAAACATTGCCATTCTTGAAAGTAGTAATGGCAATCTGTTTGTATCAATGCCAAGGTATAGAAGCAGTGAGGTGGATGAGCATAATAATTTCGTTTTTAAGGATATATGCAACCCTATAACAAAGGAGTTCCGTACAGAATTGTATGATGCAATAATTGAAGGATATAAGAATGCTGGAAAAGAAAATAATGAGTTAAATACAGAAAAAAATGAGATAGAGGAACCACCATTTACAGTAAAAGTTACACCGTACGAAAGAGAGGGGAACAATATAAAAGGTCTTGCAAGAATTTATTTGGATGACAAATTTGTAATAAATAACGTGACACTGATTCAGGGAAAGGATAATGTGTTTGTGGCAATGCCCTCATATAGGACAAAGCAGAAAGATAAGGATGGAAAGACAGTATATAAGGATATATGCTTTCCAGTGACAAAAGAGTTTAGGGAAAAGTTGTATGGGGAGATGACTAAAATATATAGAGGAAAATTTTTAACAAATTTAGATGATAAACGTAATGTTGAAGGAAGTGTTGTATGTTATACCAGATAAGAAAATAGTTGTGAGATAGATAAAACAAATGGAAAGAAGTTATTATATATCAATACTTTTACAAAAATATATTGAACAGTAAAATAAAAATATATTTTAATTAATAATTGTAAATATAATAATTAGAGAAGAACATTAAATATTGGTTTGAAAAAATTGATACTTTTACTAAACGATGTTAATATAAATGTGTGTTGGAATTATAAAATTAGGAAAATTAAAATATACGAAGGGAGTTAATTAGTGGTGAGTGTATTATATGTGGGATTTAAAGGGAATTATAATTCATCAAATAAATTAGTTAATCATTTTAATGGAGAAAAAATTTTTCTAACCAATTCATTTAGTGGTTTAAAAAGAGATATACAAACTATAGACAAAGAGTATGAATTTGTATATATGTTTGGTTTAGATAAAAAACTAAAAAAATCTGTGCGAATAGAAAAATGTGCAGAGAAGGATGGAAAAATTATTTATACAGAAACAGATATTGATAAATTAATTTGTAAGTTAAAAAGATACAAATTAAGAAGTAGTGTTTCTGAAAAACCAACACATTATTTATGTAATGAAGCATACTATTATATGCTAATAAAAATGAAATGTCCTGTTGTTTTTATACATATTCCATCAATAAAATTTTTTACCGATGAAATGATGGAAAGACTTGTAGAAGCTTTAAAAGAATAGATGTAAATATAAGTTAAATGAAAATAGCTTATCATAATAACATAAATTAAGATACTAATAAAAGGATATTATGCACAGTTTTCGGTGATTAAGTTGCGCAAAAAGAGACTCTATATCAAAGTGATATAGAGTCTCTTTTTGTGAGCTTTGCAGTGCAAATTTCTAACAGGTGAAAGTCATAATCCGTTCTAGTAGTGGGAAGAATATAATCAAGACCAAGAGTGTCCATTGTGAGGAAAAAATTTGAAGGTAGGTGGAGGTAAATATCTGGTATGACAAACAGAAATCAAATCAGACTAAAGTTAAGGATAAGGTTGTCTAACCACCCGAAATACAATAACTATTTGAAATTGATTGTGATAAATGAATGTAATCAAGGATGGATTTAAGAACAGAAACTTCATAATGGGGATTATATTCAAATGGTATCTGCGGAATAGAAGAGTGTGTAGAAGTGTTCGCCCACCAAAGGATTGTTGAAAACTAAAGAATTGTCGGATATCGAACAGTACATACGGTTGTGTTCGTTAGGTAAAATAATTATTTACATACTACTTGATTATAAAGATATGGTAAATCATATTAGATAAAAAAATTAGAGAAGTGTTGTATAGATTAGAATGACATATTGTACAAACTAGTCTATAGAGGCAGTTATTGGTGTTTCTAATACTTTCTTAAAGTGTCAAATATATAATGGAATTATGATTTAAATAGAAAAAATTATTAGAAATAAATAATTAAAATAGCATGGAATAATACAGCCGATATGAAGTATACGGATTTATAACAGTGTGTCTTGAGTATTTGGGTAAAGTGTTAATTTATTATTTTTTATAAAAAAGTAAATATAACTAATGTATTTAAGTTAGATATATAGGCGTAAACCTAAAAGTAGTGGAAATATGTACTATTGTATATTTCTAAAGATCATAAATAAGATTACAATCAGATAAAAGTGTTAAGAGTGTTGCTGACAAATAGTTATTATTCACTACAGTTAAATATGATAGTGGATGAAAGGATATGAAATGGTTAAAGACACAAATGAAGAATATATTGAATGTGTGGCAAAGGGAGATAGTATGTATCCAGTAATTGCAGATGGGAATAAATTGATTGTAAAAAGGGGAATAGAATCTTTAGATATTAATCAAATAATACTATATAAGGATTGTAATAAAATATACTTTGTGCACAGAATAGTCGGTTTCTTTTATTGTGGTGGTGTGCCCATTGTAATTACTAAAGGAGATAGTTGTGTTTATGAGGATAAACCTATACAGTTACATAATATTATAGGTGTGGTTGTGAAGATAATAAAAAATTAAAAGTGATAATTATCTTCTATATTAGTATTTTAATTATAGAAGATTATTATATATTTTGCTACAGTGGCAACATAATAGTGCTAGATAAGGAGGTGATAAAATGATTCGAGTCCTCAGTATGGAAACATCGATGCTTTTGCATTCAGATGATGCTGAAACAAGTCGTTCTGACACGTCTATGCTTACCGCTTTTTGTGGTGGTGGCGGAGGAGGTAGTTCTTCTGGTACCGGCGGCGGTGGCGGCGGCGGCGGCGGTGGCGGCGGAGGCGGTGGCGGAGGAGGAGGCGGCGGTGGAAGCTGCTAATTCCGAAGCCAACGAAGAGTGTAAATATATTTAAAATGTTATTTACATTAGCTAGACACCACAATGTCGTGGAAACCTCCGGCAAGAATATTACATTTTATGCCGGAGGTGATTTTTAGAATATACGAGCGATACGGTAGGTATAGTTTAATGTTATTCATAAGACTTGGATAAAATCTTATTACTTGGATATGAAGATTCTGTCAATTTTTATGTATTAAATGGAATTTTATTACAGACTTTAATATGAAAAATTTTTGGAGGAACAAAAATTTTATAGAATTTATTAAAGAAAGTGTAAAAATCTTTTTCTAATTTATTGGAAATAGTTAGTTTAATTATGCTACTAATTTAGATAAATAATATTTCGATAAAAGCAATAGATAATCATCTATTATCAATCAAAAAATAAAATTATTTATGACGAAGTTAGACATTAAACATATTCCTAGGGTGTTTAGTACTTAAAATATCTTTTTGTTTTGCAGTAGCAACATGAGTGTATATTTCAGTAATGTTTATAGAACTATGCCCGAGCATTTCCTGAATATATCTGATGTCAACATCTGCATCAAGAAGACTTGTTGCAAACGTATGACGAAACATATGTGGTGTTATGTGTAGATTTACTGATGCAAGTTCAGTATATTTATTTATCATTCTTCGAACGGTTTGGTCAGAGAGTTGGTTACCTGATTGATTGGCAAAAAAATATCCACAGTTTTCACATTCACGCAAAAAATTTGCGTGATATTCTTTTAAAATATTAATAACTTCGACATTTCCTATTTGTAACATTCGTTCTTTAGATCCTTTTCCAAAAATTAAAATTGTTCCGTTATCTAAGTTAATGTCATTAATACCAAGAGAGCAAAGTTCAGATATTCTCATACCTGTAGCAAATAGGAGTTCGATGACAGCTACATCACGTAAGGCATTTCTTTGCTGAAATTTAGTTTTTGCAGAAACTTTGGAATCATATATAGTAGATAAAATTGCTTCGATATAGTTCAAGGGAATTATTTTGGGTAGTGTTATTGATTCTCTAAATTTAATCTGAAGTTTATTGAATGGATTTTTCTCGATTAAATCACGATATTCAAAATAATGAAATAAGGCTTTGACAGATGCAATCTTGCGTTTTACAGTTTTTGGTTTATGTTTTGTGTGTAGATTAGCTATGAAAGTTTCAAGCATAGTAGGTGTAATATCAACAATGTTTTCAGTAACAATTTCACTAATAAATTGCGTTAAATCTATTTTATATGCCTTTAGTGTTTTTGTATCCAGCCTTTTTTGAGTTTCACAATAATTTAAATATTCATCAATGCGTGTCTGTAAATTGTTCATAATAATAAGTCTCCTTTGTAAATTAAATTTAGTAATATACATCTTATATCTTTTACAAATTGATTTCTATTTATTGGTTGTTTAAATATTAAAAAACGTGCTGTATTCAAAAATAAAATTTAAATAAAAAAATAAAGTCTATATGCAATTAAGAAAATAAACTTTGTTTTCCCAATTTGGTTAGGAAGAAAATGTACGAATATTAATATAGAATTTATGAAGAACATTTTTGTTGCAGATAATAAAAATTTATCTGGTATAAATCAGAAAAGAGAGAAAACATATGATTTACAACGTAAAAGAAAGTGGCAGAAGGATTAAAGAACTAAGAAAACAGAAGGGATATACGCAGGAAAGCTTTGCGGATGATATAGGTATTTCGGTAAGAACTTATAGTGGTATCGAATCCGGGGCACATAGTACGAGTATAGATACTTTTGTAGAAATAGCTGGAAAACTAAATGTTTCGCTAGACTATGTGATTTTAGGGCAAAGGGAGAACAGTTTATCGATTAAGGTAAAAAAGGAAGAACGAGAAATAATTAAAAAATTCTTATATAACATAATTCAAGGTATTTAGGCTACGCATATGATACGTAGTGAATACGTAAGTAACCACATAAAAAGTAAGAAAAAAATCAAGTACAGTTATATTGTGATTAAGAAACGTGCACATTTGTTAGTCGAAATACTTATGAAAGAAGGAAATATTTATGTTAAAGATTTTTAATCGTAAAGAAGCCGTTAATGGAGTGATATTCATTAAGTCAATAAAAGATTTGAACACAGTAATTAATGTAGCTAAAGATATTGGTAAGGAATGCAAAAGGAGAGGTTTAAATGTAGAGTATTGTTTTTTGGACACAAGTGAAGATAATGTAATCGAAAGAAAAGCAATTAAGCAGTTTTTAGATGAAATGCAGGATAAAAACATTAATCTGGTTGTGTTAAGAACTCTGGATGATATAAGTAATAATCCTATCGAAAGAGAAGCATTTCTTACAGTCATGAATGATAATGGAGTAGGAATTTATCTTTTTGAGGAAGGATGTTTCGCTATGGTCAACTATAATTTTGAATAATAAATCTTATGTTAGGCAGACATATTATGGTCTGTCTAACATAACAGGATGAATATGAACGTATGGAGGAGGCAACATATTGAAATATGAAGGATGGAATGTTGGTTCAACTATTCGAAGATTGAGAAAAGAAAAAAATATGACGATAGAAGAGTTAAGTGAGGCTGTAGGCAAAAGTCCTTCACATATAGCACAAATAGAGCAGGGATCTAGAAGGTTAGGCATTAATCTGCTTTACGAATTAATAACGGTATTAGAAACTGATGCAAATACAATTTTGGTTGTCCATAGAAAGAATTCGGAGTTATCAATTGATAAAGAATTAATGAAGTTGACACCGAAAGTAAGAATATATTTTCAAAAGCAGTTTCTTAATATGATAGAAGAGTTTCCGATTAAGTAAGAAAGGTAAAAGGTATGGGAAAGAAAAATAGAACAATTAAGGTAATTGCATATTTGTCAGTTGTAAATGCAACAGAAAAGAATGTGGAATGGAAGGAAGACAAGCAGCTGAAATACATAAGAGAGTATGCAAAAGCACATTGCATTAGAATAGTAAAGATATTACGTAGAAACATATTAGGTAAAAATGTACGTGATTCACAATTTAGAAAAATGATTGGAGCCGTAGAATGTGGGATGGTTGATGGAATTATAGTATGTAAAATGGCTTTAATATCTGACACGGTTGTTGATGCATATAAGAAAGTTGGAGATGTGGTGCAGGCAGGTGGACATATGATAACTGTAGATGAAGGAGAGTTAAATCTTCCTCTAAAAATGTAAAGGAGATATAAATATATGAGACAGATTATGAGGGGAGATGTGATATATGTGGATTTGGGACAACATCCACATAGCTCCATTCAGTCAGGCATTCGTCCCTGTGTAGTAATAAGTAATAACCAAAATAACAAATATTCAAAAATAATTTCAGTTTGTCCTTGTACAGGAAGAGTAACGAAGAAGAAAGTGATAACACATATTTTAGTCACTACGAAAGATGTAAATGGATATTTTCAAAAGAACTCAATATTATTAATTGAACAAATTACCGTGGTTGAAAAGAAACAAATAATAAGTAAGGTAGGTCATATTCCACGAGATTCAGAGGTTATGAAAAAAGTTAATTGTTTAATTAAAAAGCAATTGGGAGTTGACTAAATAATAGAATTAATAAAAGTAAAGATTCAAAATGAGGTGGAGGAAGAAAAAGTGAATGAAAACACTAATGTTATCGAACCAGCATTACTAACATTGGAGCAGGCTTGCAAATATTTGTGTATTGGAAAGACATCTTGCAGAAAATTGTTTAAAGAGCATGAACATGAATTTGTTGTACGAATTGGGAATAGGCTATATGCAAATAAATCACTATTGGATAAATGGATTGATGATCAAACCAGGGCTTAAAATAGGAATAACTAAATAGTAATGCTTGAGAAAAAGGAGAAAAGAAAATTTAGAAATATAAAGCGATTATTGTATTGAAAAAGAGAGCAAACTTTGCTATAATACGAATAGAACGTTTGTTCTCTGGATTACATTTCGCAGAAAGGAGAACAAATGGGCAAAAAAACATTAGTAAAAACTAAAAAAGAGCCAAATATAAGAAGGCGTTCAAATGGTTTATGGGAAGCGAGAAAGCAGATTAATGGAATTCCAATTCGTGTTACCGGGCATGATAAGAAACAGGTATTAGCTGAATTTGACAAAAAAGTTGAAGAAGCTGAAAATCCAGCACTTATTAGTAGTGATATTACGGTTGATGCGTTTAGAGACAAATGGTTTAATACATTTAAGGTTCCTAAAATTAAAACTACAAGCATATATCCTATGACTAGAAGATATGAAAGAACTTTTGGTAATAGAATTGGTAAAAGAAAGTTGAATAGCTTAACTTGCTTTGATATACAGGTAGCTATTAATGGAATGTTAAGTGATGGAATAGGTATCACCACAATAAAAGATGCTCTTGGAAGTTTCAGAGAATGTCTTGAATCAGCTAAGAATAATGGATTGATTGCTATAAATCCTTGCTTTGAAATTATTCTTCCTGAAAAGACAAATAGTAAGCAAAGACGTTTTTTAACTGTAGATGAGCAAAAGAGGTTTTTGGAAACAGCAGAAACAGAATATGGTTGGTATTACCCTATGCTGAAAGTTATGTTGCTTACAGGAATGCGTATTAGTGAAGTGGGCGGATTATGTTGGTCAGATATTGATTATGATAATGATGTAATTCATATTAGAAGAGCATTATTTAGTCAATATGAATATGGTAAAAAGAAATTACATTTTACAACAACAAAGACTATTAATTCGGTAAGAGATATTCCAATGATGGCGGATTGTAAAAAAATGTTAAAACTTCAAAAAAAGAATCAGAATAAGATAAAAAAGGAATTAGGAAAAAGATATAGAAGTGAAAATGAAGAAGGATTATCTGATTTAGTATTTACATCATCTATGGGCTCAGCAGCAACAAGATATAATGTTGCACCAATTATAAATAAGATTGTAAAATCAATTAATTTGAGAGAAGATTATGAGTCTGTAAAAGAAAATCGTAAACCGATATATATGGAGCCGGTTTCACCCCATGCTCTTAGAAGAACATTTTGTACAAGATGTTTTGAAGCAGGTATGAACATAAAGGTTGTTCAGAAAATTATGGGACATAGTAACTATGCAGTTACAGCGAATACATATACAGAAGTAATGCCGGATAAAATGAATGAAGAAGTTGAACTTTTTAATTCTAAGTTATTGACAATGTAAAGAATTTGGTCCAACTTTTGCAATGGACCAAATTCTCATAGACTTGAAAATGGTAGAGAAAATAGTTTTGCTAATGTGAAGAGAGAGTCGTTCAACTTAAAAGTTGGACCAGAAAAAAATATATATAGTATTTCTTACTGCATTGAAGGAGAATAATAAAAAAAGTTATCACTTCAGATGAAATAATTATCGCGAAGCTTTGAGCAAAGCGACGTAACATAAAAAGAGATAGGATTCTCATATGCTTGCATAATTGAGGACCTATCTCTTTTTATGTTATGCGTCATTCTGCGAATGACGCGTGCTAATTGATTTGTGAAACAAATCAATTAGATGAGCGGTGCGGTAAGCAATTTTTAATATTTCACGGAGGATAAGAGATGGTGAGAACATACGCTATAAAGAGAACGGAAAATATGTAGATTATGATTCATCATTGAAAAAAATATCAAAAAGTGAAGAAAAGGAATACGTTGTGGCAATACCAACAGTGCCTCTGTTTACGATGACCGTGGCATACTTTTTATCTGAATATAATAACGACTTTTGGGCATACTATTTCCTGTATTTATAAATTGGGGAACATTTAAACTCTAATTGTTCATAAAATGTTCCCCAAAACATATTGAAATATTGGGGAGTATTATGATATAATAATATCACGATTTGTTCCCCAAAGGAGGAAATGCTATGGCAGTACAATATCAAGAAGTACAGGAATTGCTCAGAAGTCGAGCCGACCTTCACTCAAGACTGAATCTGATGCCTTATGATGGTACCCCAGAAATCAAGAAACGTGGAGACAGAAAATATCTGTATGTCAGAAAGAGAGTGGCTGGCAAACAGACATCGACCTATGTGGGTGCATATACAGAAGAACTCTATAATTTGCTTCTTCGTAACGCAAGAGAAGCAAGAGAAATTAAAAAACAACTTCGCAGTATAGAAAAACAGCTTGCTGCAGCCGGGTACTCGGAAGATGAACTTTCTGCGGATGTAATAAACAATATTGCATTTGCACGTGCCAATATGAAAATAAACATCTATGATCAGGCTGTTTTGGAGGGTGTTGCTACATCTTTCCCACAGACAGAAGAAATCATAGAAAACGGAAAAGTTTCAGGCATGACAGCAACCGATGTTCAAAAGATTTTGAATTTGAAACACGCATGGGAGTTTATCCTTGACCGTGATGTGGTTGCCAGCCGTTCTGATTACTATATGCTTAGTCACATTGCAAGGCTTGTCAATGAAGGTTTCTTTGCTGAAGGCGGTCGCATTCGTGGTGTGCCTGTTACAATCGGCGGCTCATCCTATGTTCCGCCATTGCCGAATGAACTGGATGTAAAAGATAAAATCCGTGAGATTACCGAAGAAACAGACGAGACGATAAATATTGCTATCAAGCTGTGCCTGTATTGTATGAAGACGCAGATATTTTTGGATGGCAACAAGCGAGCTTCTGTTATTTTCGCAAATCATTATCTGATTGCCCACGGAGGTGGTTTCTTGGTAATTCCCGAAAAGGAAGTGCCGGAGTTCAAAAGGCTGCTTGTAAAATATTATGAAGGTGAAGATATTTCCATTATTGCAGCTTTCATGAAAGAGCGTTGTTGGAAAACGCTGTGAAACTGAATAAATCATTATTGGGGAACAAAACTTGCTACTAAATGCAAAAATGTTCCTCAATATTACATCCATCTGGGAGTTGCAGAAATCGGTTCTTTTATTATGCACAAATTTACTTGAAGGAGGTTCCAATGGGAGTATTATCAAACATTTTCAAAGCAAGGGATAAACCTGAAAATAGAACTTTACATGGACGGCACAACTTCCTGCAAGGCAGTAACAGAGCGTTCTGCCATGCAGATGACGGCGGTGTATTCCTGCGTCCGTATTCTGGCTGAAGCCGTGGCAGGCTTGCCTTTGCATCTTTACAAATATAACGATGACGGCGTCAAGGAAAAAGCCATCGACCATCCGCTTTACCGACTGCTCCACGATGAGCCGAAAGAAAAGGAGCAGATAAAAGGAAACCTAATGGAGCAAGAGAACGGAATGTTGCAATTCCATAAACACAGAATAAATAAATTTAGTAAGGGAGATAGGAACAAAACAGATTAATAGTGATAGTTATAAACAGGAAGTAAGGAAAGAAAATGCATTGGATATCAATGAAAGATTTGAATAAATACAAAGCGTTTTCAACTTTTCTAAAGGAATATCTTAGTAAGGAACATTCAGGAATTGAGCATATAATTACGGAAATAATATATTTTAAAATTAGTCAGGAGAAAGTATGAAAACAATTGAAATATACGGAGAAAATTATATAGAACAATATACTAAATTACGTGAAGCGTGTCGTGGAATTGTAATAAGGAATGGGAAGATATTATTAACTTATGAAGTTAATACTAATCAATGGTTTATTCCAGGCGGTGGATTAGAAAGTAATGAAAGTCTGAGTCAATGCTGCATAAGAGAAATGGCAGAAGAAACCGGATGCATAGTTGAAGTGAACAAACAATATTTAATAATAAATGAACATTATGATGAATGGCTGTGGGTAAACCATTATTTTATATGCAATTACATTGAAAAAACTAAAAGAATTTTAACTCAAAGGGAATACGAAGTAGGGCTAGAACCAAGATGGATTTCCTTAGAAAAGGCAATAGATATATTTTCAAAATATCAGGATTATGCAGATGAAGATAAAATGAAACAAGGTGCCTATTTTAGAGAATACAAGGCACTTTTAGAATATATTGAAAATGAGATATAATAATGCCGATTTTGCATCGGACAAAAGGAATAATTGATGCATTAACTTATAAAAATATCATATAAGAATGTAGGAAAACCTACATTCTTATATGATAAAAAACCTACATTTTTATATTGACATTTGCATAAGAAAATAGATACAGATCCACAGTGCTTTAAGTAATTATAATGGAGAATTTCAATATACCCAAGTAAATTGGGAGAAAGGAAAATAGTCCACTACCATCAAAAGAGGATAATTGGATTATACGTGAAAATGATAATAGAAAAAAATAAATTAAAGAAAATGATGAGAAGATCCTTGCTTATAATCATAATAATTTCATTGTTGTTTTTTTGCTTTGAAGCATTAGCAATAGTATTGTCGGATAGTTGGAAAAATATAATAATCCTATTGGCAGGATTTGTATTTGCATTTATTATTGTTTTTGTTTTGATTTATTATAATAACATTATTACAATATTCAAAGTAGAATACGGTCCAGAGAGCGTAATATTTTATTCTACTTTGAAGGCTTACTATATAACCGAATCAATAATGTTGGAAGAGACAGTAAAGAGTTTTGTGATAACAACTTCTGGAAAAAGATTGATTTTTCCAAAATATAATAAATTTCCAGTAGAAAGAGATAGATGTTATACTGTTGATGAAATGAATAAACTATTAGAAAGATTAAATCAGTAATAATATATAAGTTGGAAGTATATGGGTTGATTAATTATTCACTATATATATCTAAAATCTTTAAACTTTTCGTATTTTATGGCAAATCAAAAGTTTAAGTAGTTGTTTTCTAGAATAAAAGTTGTTATATATTAATTTTACAGGAAGGAATATTTAATTTAGGTTATTAAAAATGAATGGTGTTATATGTTTATGATAGAAAAAAATTAAGGGATATATTGTACAATTTGTTATTTTCTTAATTTTGTATTTAATGATGTTTGGAGTAGGTATCAGTATTATATTTAAGGATAAACCGTTATTAGCATTAACATGGATTACATTAATATTAATGTTTGTATTTTTTTTCATATACTATTCTGGAACGAGAGTTATTTATAAGGTTGAATTCAGTAATGAAGTTTTGATTTTTTATTTATGTTAAAAAAATATAAAATAAACAGAAAAATAAAATTCAAAAAGAGAAAAGTTGGATACTTTGCTATGGTGAATGGAAGAAAACTAAGATTTCCATTTTATACAGGAATACCATCCCCAAATACTAAATATTGGGAAAAATTAGAAATTGAAATGATAAAGAATTGGATCACTAATTTGAAAAAATAACAATAAAATCATAAATGTCATTAAATAAGGGTGTATATTGGGAACGAAAACATATTGACTGTTGGGATTCAACTAATATTATGTGTCTGTTCGCTAAGAAATTAGGATTGGAAAGTAAATGGACTTATGCAGGATATGCACAGCATTATTATGCAACGGTAACGATAGATGGGAAGGAGTATGATTTTGATGCGTGTCCAATGGCGGAGACAGGGTGGATTGATGGGTTGAGAAGAAAATATGAAAAAATAAAACGTTTATATCCTAAACAGAACAGCAGGATGATGGAGCAATCTTTGGAAATGTCAAAGGTTGCTTTTTTATTCATAAAAAATATATTCCAATGCGTATAATACAAATGGCATAAACAGTACTTATGAAAAAGAAGGAAATACCGGTGCATCATATGATGTTGATATTTATGCAGGTGCGGCAGACAAAGAGTTTGACTATACTTATGACCTGACAGGAAATATCACAAAGATCAAACTAAATGGTGATGTCCAGTATGAGTATGCTTATGATGCTCAGCTAGCTTAAATTTTTAGTCGGAAAATTAAATAATAAAAAAGAGGAAAACCTTACTTTGTGATAAAGTATTAATTACTACAAAAACACTCAAAAAAGAAAGGTATCCTCTTATGAAAGAAATTATACAGTATTTTAACGAAGTTTGCATCAATGAATTATCACAGGTTTCAGAAAATTTATACAAAAACCCAAGTCAGTTTGCTGAATATATAGATGAACTCAAGAAAACATTAAATAAACTAGGTGTTGAGTTTGTGAAGGAAACACTTGAAATAATCGATGAATCAATAAAGAATCACGCAAAAAGAAAGATGAACTGGCATATCGAAAAAAGCAACTGTCATAAAGATTTAATTACGACTTTAGGTACAGTATCTTTTAATAAAATTTTATATGTGTCAAAAGAAAAAAATGAAGAGGAAAAGCACGATATGTGCTATCTTTTAGATAAAGTAATGGGATTTGAAGAAAACCAAAGACTAACAGAAGATGCAATGGTAAAAATGTATGAAGGAGTTAAACCAGAAAGTCCGGGAAGTAAACGGAACAAGCTGATAGGAACAAGATATTTTTGCAGTGGAAGTGATGAAACAAACAGGGAATTTTGGAAACGAGTAAGACGCTATATTGAATCAGTGTATGAAACAGAAAGCATAAAGAAAATATACCTTAACTCAGATGGTGGTTCATGGATTAAGGAGGGAATGGTACTATAATAGGGGAAGTATGCTTGAACTGGTAAGATTGCAAAGAAAAAAACTGCCTATGGTTGCAGGGGCAGAAGAAATAGTATTAAGTGCAGGTGATATACTGGCAAGTGAAACAAATCAAAGATCTAAAAAAATAAAAGAAACAGGAAAATATGGAGATATAATAAACACAACTTTAGAAATGAAAGCAAAAAGACAGATAAGTTTATATATAAATACATGGATATAATCTTATTGAGTCTGCCTGATTAAAGAATATCTGACAGCCTGCCACAGTCAAGGATGCTTTGCACAGGAGGCTGTGTCCTTGACTGTGGTAGGTAGACAGATAAAATATCACTAGGCAGGACAATAAGATATTTTGACAAATATGTTGTATTGGATTATCATTGGAGTAATCTAGTACTTCGTTACAAACATGAGGATTTCTCTATCATGTATTTTCAGACAGTAAATTTACGCTACCATTTTATATGGAAAATATTGTAAATATATAAAACCAATGGTACAATCAGATTAAGAGAGCATGAACGATTGTATTATGAGAAACATTAATAAAAGAACATAATCCCTGAGCAGAACCAGATTGATGTATCAGATAGAATCTGACTTTCCAGTATGGTTGTTGCTCGGGGATTTTTATATAGAAGGAGCAGGTGAATGGAATAAATTTTTAATGTTTTAGGGAGGATAAGAGATGAGAAGAAAAATGTTAAAAAGTACAGTTGCTATTGTATTATCAATAGCATTAGCAGTTACGGGATTAAATACGGATATCATATCCCAAGCAGCCAGTATCACTCAGAAAGTAACACAGGAAGAGTCTAAGATAACTGCAAAACAAAAGGAAGATGCAAAAAGGGAAGATGAGAAGGTAAAAGAAAAACTCAAAGACACAAAAGAAAGTAAAGAAAAGAATAAAAAAGCAACGGTTGTAAAAGAGTTGAAAGAATTAAGAAATTCAAATTCAACAACGTATTTATTGAGTGACGGAAGTAAAAAATTAGAGATATGTGGTGAGGACATACGCTATAAAGAGAACGGAAAATATATAGATTATGATCCGTCATTAAAGAAAATTTCGAAAAGTGAAAAAAATGAATTATCAGAGAATAAACATGCTGTATATGGGGATGGGGCAGAGTATGTCTATGTAAATACAGCAGGAGATACAAAACAGTATTTTCCGGAAACATTAGATGAAAATAGTGCGGTAGTATTAACAAAAAAGAATTATAAAATATCATTTGCTCCAATACTAAAAACAGATAATGAACATAAAGGTACAGAAAGTGGAGAAATAATAGCATCTGATAATGAAAAAATCACCGGTCTGGGTAATCAGAAAAATAAAGTGAATAAAGATTCATTGTTGGAAATAAAAGAAAAAAGCGTAAAAAAAGATAACTTAACATACAGCGATGGTAAAGAGATAGCATATAAATACACATCCCTTAAAAATGGTGTAAAAGAAGAAATTATATTAGAGGAAAAGCCCGAATCCAATATATTTGAATTCAAACTAAGTCTGCCGGGAATGAAGATACAAACATTTGATGACAGCAAGGAAATAAGAATACTGGATAAAAAGACTAAGAGATTAGTTGCATGTATTAATGAACCCAACATTCAAGATGCAGACGGAAAACTGACATATGAAGAAGTGCATTATGAAACAGAAAAAAGTAAAGATGGCGAATATATACTGAAAGTAGTTGTAGATGAAGAATATTTGAAATCGGGATATATAAAATATCCGGTAACAATAGATCCGACTGTGTGGTGGGTAAATGACAGGCTGGAAAGTGCCTGTGTTTCCAATCTTCAGTATTCTCTGGGCACAAATAGAAAAAATACTACTTCAATCCGGATTCATAATAATGGAATAATAATGTATCCAAATACAGAAGATGCATGTTATATAGACACAAGTGGAATAGATAAAAATAATGCATTGATAGGATCGACAGGAACGTTTTATGGTTCAGACATTAAGGATGCCTATTTAAGTATTACTGAAGAAGGAAATCAATATCAGGCCGGTTCTACCGGTTATGGAACATTTACTTCTGGAACAGTAGAAATAAGAACACCAACAAGCACATGGTCTGCAGATACTATCACATGGAATAATCATCCTCCAATGGGAGACAGGGTCTGGTCCCAGTTCAAATGTACAGGTGTCGAAAATACAAACCACCGGGTGGATTTGAAAGACTGGGCACAGGCAGTTGCAGACAGAAGTATAGAAAATACAGGGCTGGCATTAAAGTGTGTGGAGGAGGGGACAGGTGCACAGTTTTATAGTTCATCATTTCAGAACCAGCACTATATGAGCCTTTCAATTATCTATGAAAATCCCCATATTGGTGACAAAGAAATCTATACCTATGAAGATTTTAGTACACCGAATGGAAGTGGAAAGATAGAACTTTCGCAGGGAAACTTTTTATATACACAATCAGATATGGCATTACCAACACCGCAACTAGGTCTTGGAATTAACCGAATCTACAATTCAAGAAATACAGAGAGTTCAAACTTTGGTATTGGCTGGAGCTGTGAGTATGATGCCTATGTAGTGCGTGGAGGGACAAAGTCGCTGGTATATGTAGATGGTACAGGTGCTATATATGGGTTCGGTATGATACAAGGCAATGAATGGAATTGGTGTGACAACCCTGACTTAAGTATTGAAGAAACAAGCAGTACCCAGACAAGAGTCATCTCAGCAACAGAAACAAAGCCATCCAGTACAGTAAGTTTCACATCAAAATATATCATAACAGATAAAAATAATACAAAACGCTACTTTGATGAAAATGGAAAACTGCGATTAATTGAAGAATCCAATGGAACGTTTATCTACATAAAATATCATTCTACTATAGGGCTGATACAGACCGTATATTCCAGTAAAGGTCAAAAGATGGATTTTGAGTTTTCGTATTCCGGAGGAGACTATTTTATCAGCAGAACCACTTTAGAAGATGGCTCATCATTTCAGTATACATATACCAATAAACGACTGGCAAAAGTAATACATACAGGAACTGAAGGCGGACAGATAGAATACAATTATGAATATAATGCAAATGGTCAGATGAGCAAAATCATTGATGCAATGGGACAGGCTTACAGAATAGAGTATGACGGAAAAAGTGTTGCAAGTGCAATATATCCGGACAATTCCAGGATTGATGTATATACCAATTATGAACCGTTAAAAACAAGAGTGTATACAAAAAATGCAAATAATATGATACTTCATTATGAAGAATACGAGTTTGACGCAGATGGAAAAGTATTAAAGAGTACAAACGATTTAGGAAATGCATCAACGTATGCATATGATGGCAGTTTATTGACAAACAGCACAGAAGAAGTTCAGTATCATGAACTTCAGAATAATATTGTAAAAACGATAACCCCTTCCGGTACAGACGGAGACAAACATCTGGAAGAAGAAATAGAATACGATGATAGAAACAATGTGTCAACCGAAACAGACGAAGAAGGAAATGTTACGGAATATACTTATGGGGATGAGCAGCATCCGGATTTGGAAACAAAAGTAAAAACAACCAGTGCAGACGGAGATGTTACATCAGAGATTGCATATGAATATGACAGTAAAGGAAACCTTATTAAAGAAACAGATTACATAGAGAAAACAGTAACAAGATATACTTATGATAATGACGGAAATGCCACAGAGAGTACGGAAACGTTAGTAGATAAAGATACAAATTTAAGCAATGTAAGCAGTACAGCTTTGTCAAAAGGATTAGAGAATTCAAAAGATACATCCACCTTTGATAGAGATGGAAACACTCTGACAAGCAGTGTAACATCAGGAACAATTAACCAGACAGAGCAGAACACATATGATGTTTTGGGAAGAATAAAAACAACTACGGATGATAAAAATATCATATCATCCTATGAGTATGATGAGTTTGGAAGGACAATATCCACGACAACAACGATACCAAACAAAAATCTTGAAACAACGGAAACAGTCTATGACTTCAATGGCAGAGTGACAGAAGAAACAGACAAAGTGGGCAGAAAAACAACATATCAGTATGACAACATGGGAAGGGTTATATCAAAGACATTAACCTATGGTGATGAGAGCCGGACGACTACGACAACATACGGATATGAAGACAACTTCTATGTAATTACCGGAACAGGAGCGAACAAGAGACTGCCTACAGTGGCAGTGGTTACGGAAAAGAATGCAGACAATGAAGTCATTTCCAAAACATATACAAATCCTTACGGGCAGACGGTGAGGGAAGAAAGCAACGGTATCTGTACAGACTATACTTATGACAAGCAGGGAAATGTGTTTACCACTTATACGAGAGGTGTCAGCGGTACAAATCCTGCGACGCCAAAGCTGGTTGTAACAGTATATGATAAGCATGGAAGGCTGACAGATACGATACAGAACCCGGTATACAGAAACGGAGCATTCACTGTAGATGCAACAAACTCCATTGTAACATCTAATCAATATGATGAAAGTGGTAACTTAACCCAAGAGACCGACGGGAAAGGAAATAAAACAACATATGAGTATAACGAAGAAGGTAAACTGACAAAAGTAAGTCTGCCGGATGGAACAGGAACTGCAAATGACACGCTGTATGCATATAATATACAGAATCAGGATACAGAGGGGAATATTTTATCGACAAAAGATACAAAAACGAATGCCTTGGGAAATGTCTCGGAGACAGTGAAGAATGGAGCAGGACAGGTGTTGTCGGTAGAAGATATTCACACCTCAAACAGTATAAAAACAATATATGAATATGATACCAGTGGGAACAAGATAAAAGAAACATATTCCAATGGAAGTTATATAACATATGCATATGATAAAAAGAATCTTTTAATATCCAGGTCTGAATATAATGCGAAAAAAACTTGGACGAAACTAACATCATATAGTTATAATGATGACGATTTGTTATACGAAGTATGTGATTACAATGTTACAGGTTATATTCCGAAGCCATATAGATATACCATTTATGAGTATGATGCATTAGGAAGAATGACCGGATGTTCCCAGATTAATAAAACAAGTCAGCCGACAGAGAGTGAAATCAGCGAGAATAAACTGGTATATAAGTATGACATAGAGGATAAACTGACGGAAATAAGATATCCAAAAGCATCAGATGACAAACTGAAAGGAATTAAGTTTGAATACAATGCTTATAAGTGGTTAGTAAAAATCAGGGGTATTGTAAATGAAAACAATGTGGAGACAGTACGTGATATCAGAGGCTATGAATACTATAATGACAGCAAGGTAAAGACAATCAAAGAATACAGAGGATTTTTAAATGACGTAAGTGGCTATATACAGAAAGCCTATGAGTATGATGTGTTTGACCGGGTAACGAAAATGTCATATGCTGACAGCAGTAACCTTAGTTTGGTTTTGGAACAGTATACTTACAGTTATGATAAAAACAGTAATATCATAAGTGAGACGATTATTAATAATTATCCGGCAAAGCAGGAAGAAAAGGTAAATGAGACAAGAATATATACTTATGACAGCCTGAATCGTATGGTGACATCGAAAAAGACGGATAATATCAGTCAGACGGTAAGTAATGCCTCATACACATATGATAAGGTGGGAAATTGTACCAAGACTGTGGAAGCTGGAGTTACAACATATAGCACATATAACAGTCTGAATCAGTTAGTACAAAGGGATGTTTCAAAGAATGGTGCCCGTGTTGGTCTTACATTTTATTCATATGATGCGAATGGAAATCAGGTATTGGAACAGACAATGGTATCGCCGCCAACGATAACTGAGACAATAGAAAAAGAGTATGATTCTAATAATCAGCTGACGAAAGTTACATGTAGAGAGGGTAATGCCGGTGGACCGGTAAAATATACGCAGGAGAATGCATACAATTATGACGGACAGAGAATATCAAAGACGGATAATGGAGTAATAACGAATTATTATTATCAGGGTGGAGTGCTGTTATATACGACTGATGAAGATGGAAATAAGACGAGTCAGAACATCATAGGACCACAGGAGAATGTGATAGCAACAATCCGTTATGAGGATGATGGACAGCATGCGTACTTTTATAATAAGGATATCAGGACGAGTGTAACCAATGTGGTTGATGAGTCTGGAGAGGGAGTTATAAGTTACCAGTATGATGATTATGGAAGTACTACGAAGTATGGCGAAAAGGATTTTTATAATGAGGTGTGTTATACGTCAGGAGTGTATGATGAACTGACGGAACTCTATTATCTGAATGCGAGATATTATAATCCGGAGAGTGCGACGTTTATTACGCAGGACAGCAATAGGGGCGAGCAGGATGATTATGGTACATGGAATCTGTATGCGTATTGTGATGGAAATCCGATTGCTTATGTAGATTTGTCTGGACATAAAAAAAAGAAATCTGTAAAAATACCGAAGGGATATGGTACAACCATATCCTACATGGGATATCATTTGATAACATCTAAAAGTTCGCCTCAATATAAGTTAAAGGCACGGGCAAAAAAAGATAAAAAATACAAAAAAAAGAAACCAGAATACTATGCCATGATAGATAATAGAATTTTGATTGCAACAAAAGCTAATATTGGAAATAAGCTAAAGGTTTCAGTGGGTGATTATGTGAATATTAAGTTTAAGAAAAGTAAAGCTAAAAAAACTGTTACTTATAAATGTATGATAGGAGATATTAAAGGGGCAGATGCAGACAATTGTTGGGGGCATTATGGTGGCCTGGGTGTAGTAGAAGTTATTTATAATGATTATAATCCACCAAAAGGATATAACAAAAATAAAAATAATCCTTGGGGAAAAGGAAGAGTAACAAAGATAACAAAAACTGGAAAGAGGTACAAATTTTAAGGAGGTTGGTTTTATGAAAAAAGTTGGAATACTATTTCTTTGTGTTGGAATATTGGCAATTCTAGTTTGCGGGTGTAGTATAACCAAGGAAGAAAAAAATAATAAATCAAATGAAAAGTCAATGGAATGGCAAAATTCATATAAAACATTTTTAAAAGAATTAAATAAAAATAATTCGAATTGTAAATATGAATTTTTGTTAAGGGATTTAGATAGTGATAATATTCCGGAATTGATTATAAAAGAAGAACTAAAATTAACTGTATATAGATATGATACAGAAATTGTTGAAATAGGAAATTATGACTTTGTTACTGGCACGACAAGATTTTTTTCTTCAAGCAATATTAATTATCCAGGGATTTTTTATTTCTATGCTAGTGGAGGGCTGAATCATTATGGTTATATGAATATTCAGAAAGAAAAGTTGATTATTGAGACTTTATGGAATGAAGATTATTCGGGTATATCAAAAGAAATAGGAGAGAAAAGAGAAAAAATAAAAGAATTGTCAAACGATAAGAAATTAATTGAAGAATCTAAAAAGCTGTATAAAGCTAATTCTGATATAGAGTTTATGAAAATTAATTCAAATAATTTAAATAAACTGGAGAAAATTGTAGAGGAATATGTAACAAAATAATTAAAGATAAATCTATAAATAGCATAAAGTAGAAGATGATACTTAAATGATTAAAATAGCGTGTTCAGTTATTCCTAGAATCAGTGAAGTGATTGCAGAAATGGAAAATGAATGAAAATATTTGTAAACAAATACATAGTAAGAGTTTAAGATAGATTTAAAAGCGTTATACAAAAGTTCGATAGCCGTATTAAAAGATAATTGGTAAATCAATAGAAGGATTGCCCTCATGATTCACTGGGTAATACAATAAAAGAGGATTGAATTTTGCAACTCAATACAAGATTCAATCCTTATTTATTTCCTTCAATAAGATAATCATGAGTTACATGAAAAATTTTAGCAAAAACTTTATATTTTTATAGAACTTATGCTTGTCCTATAAATAATGATGAAGATAGCAATGTTAATAAGATAGAAATATCAATTCGTTTTAGCCCGACAACAATTGTAGCAGCGATTACAAGCAGAGCAGAAAAAACAGAACTGCCCACCCATGTAAACATTACAGTGGAAGGTCTGAATCATAAATCCCTGATATTGCTGGAACAGATACGGACAATTGATAAATCAAGACATATGGAAGATGAGTGAAAACGGTTGGAAACCGAATATATTGATAGTTTATATTGCGGTGTTAGTTTAATCGAAAAGGAGAATAGCAAAATTCCTCAAAAGATTGTTACCACAAGCCCGATATGATAAGATGTTGATATCACGAAACGAAAAGCTAAAAATCATGGCAATATTATCAATTATTTCAATTATCATTCTTTTAATATTTCAGGGAGAATTTTATCCCTATGCGTATTTACTTGTGGCGTTATTGAGAGGCGTTGGAATAATTGTTTCAAAGAGAAGTATTGCCATTACCAGAGAATTAGGGTTTTTGTTTATTATTTCCTTAGCGTACTTTTTTCAAGTTTATATAACGGACTTTCATATGGAACATTGGGACAAACGTTGCTTCCTCTTGCTTGCCTTATAATGGGAATGGTGTTTTCCCTGCTGGACGATGAAGAGAAAATTATCAATAACTATCCAACAAAGCAGGAAGAAAAGGTAAATGAGACAAGAATATATACTTATGACAGCCTGAATCGTATGGTGACATCGAAAAAGACGGATAATATCAGTCAGACGGTAAGTAATGCCTCATACACATATGATAAGGTGGGAAATTGTACCAAGACTGTGGAAGCTGGAGTTACAACATATAGCACATATAACAGTCTGAATCAGTTAGTACAAAGGGATGTTTCAAAGAATGGTGCCCGTGTTGGTCTTACATTTTATTCATATGATGCGAATGGAAATCAGGTATTGGAACAGACAATGGTATCGCCGCCAACGATAACTGAGACAATAGAAAAAGAGTATGATTCTAATAATCAGCTGACGAAAGTTACATGTAGAGAGGGTAATGCCGGTGGACCGGTAAAATATACGCAGGAGAATGCATACAATTATGACGGACAGAGAATATCAAAGACGGATAATGGAGTAATAACGAATTATTATTATCAGGGTGGAGTGCTGTTATATACGACTGATGAAGATGGAAATAAGACGAGTCAGAACATCATAGGACCACAGGAGAATGTGATAGCAACAATCCGTTATGAGGATGATGGACAGCATGCGTACTTTTATAATAAGGATATCAGGACGAGTGTGACGAATGTGGTTGATGAATCAGGGAATGGCGTTGTAAGTTATAAATATGATGATTACGGAACAACGACGAAGTATGGAGATGAGGATTTTTATAATGAAGTGTGTTATACGTCGGGAGTGTATGATCAACTGACAGGACTTTATTATCTGAATGCGAGATATTACAATCCAAGTATGGCAATGTTTATAACTCAGGATAGTTATAGAGGGGAACAAAAAGATTATGGTACATGGAACCTGTATGCATATTGTGGTGGAAATCCGATTAATTATGTGGATCCGAGTGGGCATAAAGCTAAGAAAAGTTTAAAAAAGGTGACAGGTCCAAGAAAAGATAAAAGACACGGAGCAGATAAAAGGAAACCTAGTGGTTCAAGGGAACGAAATGTCGGTCATGTAAACGGAGAGGAACATTCAAGAGTTCCTAAAGGTAGCAATGGAAGAGCAAAAAGAACTGTTAAAAATGTTGCTAAAGCGGGGGTAGCCATTGGAGCTGGCTATGTGATTTATAGAGGCATAAGGTTGTTACCTTCATTACTACCGCCATTATGGTGGACTATTCCTGGAAATGTTGCGGTCCCATAGCTTAAATAAGTTTAGTAAAGGAGAAAAGGTATATGCAGATAATTAAATTGTCAAATGGCTTAACGTTTATATATTATCCAATCTCAAATGCACAATCTGTTGAAATAGGATTGTATGTAAAAGCAGGTTCTAGATATGAAACAAAAAGTAATAATGGAATTACACATTTGTTAGAGCATATGCATTTTAGGCAACTGGGTAATATGTCTCAAGAAGAGATATACAAACAGACAGAATGTATGGGAACATCTTTACGTGCGACTACATATAAGGATATGATGTGTTTTTATATGAAAATTAGACCAAGATATTTGGGGAAGAGTTTAGTATTTTTTGAGAATATATTAAATACATTTGATTGGGAAGAAGAGCAGCTTATAAGTGAAAAAAGAACTGTATTGAATGAAATATGTGAAAACAGGAGCAGATTAATTCGTCAGACAATTGTAGATGAAACGATTTGGTCAAATCATTCTTTGTCTCAGCAAATATTGGGAAATGAAGAAATTATAGAGAGGATAAGCTTGGAGGAAGTCATTCGTTATAAAAAAGAAGTATTTTGCAAAGATAATGTTGCTCTGGTTATTACAGGAGCCGTTAATGATAATGATATTGAATCAATTATTAATAGGTTTGATAGTATTCCGTTAAGTACTAATAAAATGAGCATTATGAATAACTATGCAACGGTACAGTTTAATCGCAAATTTAATATAGTGCTGGAAAATTATTCATCATGGGAACTTTTGGATGTTCAATTATCATTTGATGTCAATCTGGAATTGATACAAGAAAATGAATTATTGTTTTTAAATAGTATTTTAGGTGGTGGGGATGGTTCAATTCTGCAAAAAGAAATAAGGGAAAAAGTGGGAATGGTTTATGAAATATATTCAGAAATTGAACCCTTTAGCAAAGAAGCGATGTTATCCATTATTTTTTCAATTGATAAGAAAAATCTAGAGGGTGCATTAGAAAAAATCATGGAGATTTTAGACAGATTAAAGAAAAATATATCTCAAACAGATATGAATATGAATCGGGTATTTTTTACTGAAAATTTGTGGTTTTGGTTAGAAGATTCATATGAATTAAACCGTCAGTTGGGTTATGATTTTGTGCGTGGGAAAGAACCGTTATCTATTGAAAATAGAATAAAAGTAAATGAAAACATAAGCAGTTCACGTCTTGAAGAAGTGGCAGACATTATATTTCAACCAAGTAATATGTCTTTAATTATAATGGGACCGACAAAAAGAATAAAATACAAACGATTAAAAGAAATTTTGTATAAACAGCAAGTATAATAATGGGGAAGTAATATAAGATAAAAATCTATGAATAGTAAATAAGGGTTCGGCTGAGAATACATTAAATATGTAACAGCCTGAACCCTTCTTTTTATTAATAAAAACAAAACATGGCATTGCCGTGCGCCTCCTAATCATTTGAATTTAAAAAAATTTAAATGATTAGGAGGAAAGAAATATGAAATATGCACCGAAAAGCGTGTTTATTTTGGAAAATGGTAAATACATAGAAATAAGTTATGAGGAATTATGCAATCGCGCAGAGAGTGATGACGCATATAAAAACAAGAGATTTTTGCCTCTATATGGAATGTTGATGGAAGTAGAAGAAAATGAATATAAACAATTTTACAAGACTTCCCGGAGACAGAAGTATCTGGAGGAATTGTCGAGAGAGAAGGGAGATATTTCTTTTGACATGCTTACTACAGATGATTTTAATGGACAGGACATTTTGGTAGATACAAAAACAGATGTTTATCAACTTGTGGAACAAAAAATAACAATGGACAAGTTACAAAAAGTATATCATTGTTAACAGCAGAAGAAAAACAGCTGCTTTGGGAAATCTACTATGAAGGATTGACTGAAAGAGAAATTGTTAGGAATCAGGGAATTTACCACAACGCAGTCCATAAGAAAAAGGTACGGATTTTAAATAAATTTGAGGCGGATATGCAGCCAAAAGTTGTGCAGAATATCATGGGACATCAGCATTACTGCACAACAATTGATATTTATACACATATATCAGAGGCGAAATATTAGGAAGAGATAAATAAGTTTGGTATGGCCATGGAGGAAGAAGTTGATATACAGGGGGGAAATGGAAGATATAGATCAGGATGAAGGACAGGGATTTGGAATGATGATGTGATAACAAGGGGATTGTATAAATACGACTTTTCAATGAGAATTACAAAGACAATGTTTTTAAAGTAAGCTAAATTTTAAGAATGATAATTAGAAAAATATTTTGTTGCTTTTTATAGGAGACTAATAATTCAATTGAGGAATGAGTTTAAAAAGAGTATAATTAAAATAAATTATACTGTTAGGTAGTAACTAAATAGAGTTATTATAGAAGGGGATAAATAGAGTGTTTGAATTGGATTCACAAGAAAAGATTGTATTAGCAAAAACATATAGTATTATAGGAAAATATTTTGGACAGGCTATTTCGGAGTCAGGAGATGGAGAAAGAATTCTTTGTTGTGCTGGACTATCATCTTTAGTAGATGATTATAGGACAGAACTTACACCGTATTATATGAATGGTACATGGAAAAATGAAAATGAGGGATTTAATCCAGTGAATGCATGCTTTTCAATTTGCACAGAAATTGAAAGTAATAAACAAGCATTAGAAAATTTTTTGAAAGAAATATTTGACAGAGTTAGAAACATTGAAGAATCGGATTTTTCAATATTGAAAAATTATTTAGAGATAATTGGATATGAGTTGACAAGGGAGCATATTGAAGATGACTATCACTATGATTATTATAAATATAATTGATAATTCAAATACACAACTTATAACTATTAAAAAAATATTTAATTATTGGCTTATAAATAGAAAAGGTGCTAATAGATATAGATTATTTGTAAGTATGTATAGTGCAATGTCAGGTTTGGGAACGCATGGTGAAGAAATTCCAGCAAAAGAAGATGCACTTATGTTTTTGAGAATGACAGAAGATATATTGATTTGGTGTTTGCATCATGGCATAGGGTTTTAAATTCGAGATGAAATTAGTTTTTATTACAGAAGAAAAACAGAATTTTTGAAAGTAGCAAAATTGGTTGTCGAATATAGTATTGCGATGATATTAAAATTGATTGTATCAAAAAAATGGTTGGATGGGTGATTGATACTTTTGAATAATGATAATTTAAAATTAAAAAATACGTAATTTGGAGGTATACTATATTGAATAAGAAAGGATATACACATTTAACTTATGAAAAAAGAGTTCAAATAAAAAAAATGTTGGAGGATGATATATCTCCTGTGAATATTGCAGAAAAAATAGGAGTAAGTTCTTCAACTGTTTATAGAGAAATTAAGAGAAATACAGATAATAAAGATTCATATTCCCCTGTAAAATCTCAGAATAGATATCAAAATAATTTGCACCATAGCGGTGCGAATGCCATTATGAAAAAGTATCCTATGTTAGCAAAATTTATTGCAGACAAAATATTGAATGAAAATATGAGTCCAGAAAAAATAGAAAGTTATATAAGGAATAATCCTGATTTTTTCAAAGGAGAAACTGTCAGTCGTAATACAATTTATAATGCAATTGATAAGGGGCTTATTCCTGGAGTGACCAGAGAGAATCTCAATTCGCAATTCACAGTAATGTATTCAGATGGAATGCTTCGAATTCCCAAATGGGCATTAGAAAAGACAGGTTTCTCCAATGGGGATAGATTTTTGATTGATGTATCAATAGAAGGAAGAATTACATTTGTAAAAGAGTAAAAATGTTAATGTGGGTATATTAGATTATGAGAATAATAAATAAACAATAAATTTGATAAAATAATACGATTAAATGTGATATAATAGTTATTAGACAAATATACAATGTTTATGCATTAAGAGATGTAGGACATTAGTGAACGGAACACAAAACTAAAGTAGAGAAAGGAGATGTGTATGAGCAAAATCCAAAGGCATTTTAAGATGATGATTGGTGGTTTTATGTTTTTTGCAGTTTTTCTTATTGGAATGAGATGTATGAGAGAGTCTGTCTATGCACTGGGAGATGTGTCAAGATATCATACTGAATTTATTAATCAGGCATGTCCAAATATAAAAGTAATAGGTAGGGCATATCTGGTTGGCCCTGACAATGTGGCACATTGGAAAAATCATATTGCCATGGATGTAGTACCTGCAGGAACAAAGATTCAGGGTAAAACAGTAGATCCTAAGTATCTGCCACAGGACAATATTGAAAATTTAAAGGTGCTGTATTCAAGTGTTACAGGATATCAAAATTTCACATGGATTAACGGTGCGTATCTGGAAAGCGAAACAGCCAATTTACAGGTGGTAGCATATGATAAGTATACTGTTACTTTTTGGAGTAACGGATATAAAAGTTTCACAGGAGCACCGGTTATGTGTGCCCAATATTTATTACAAGCTTCACATCCACCAGGATTTTATAGAACATCCAGAAACAATGTCTGGATTGATCTTGACAAAGAATATAACCGTATACCAGAAGGAACAAATATTACATATGTTGCTGAGGGAAAAGTAACATGTGGATTTATTGGTATTAGTCCAATACCGGGAACAGCAGACAGTGGTGATGTATACAGAGTAGGAATAAACAAAAAAATATATATAGTTACCACAAGAAGACTTTATTCTAATACACCAGATACAGATGATTTGTATTACAAAGTTATATTCCAGGGGAACAACAGTACCAATTATCTAATGAACGGATATGGTTACTATTATGTAAAAAGTAAGTACATAAACCTTTACAAAAATGGAACAAAAGTGCCAAATGACGCGGTAATGAAAAAAGTTTATAACTTGAAAACATTAAAGGAAATTGGTGTTAGAAAATCAAAGGATGAGTCGAATAATGACAATGTTGTAGGGTTTCTTCAGGCAAATGCAGAGATAGAAACATTGCCAAAGGAAAGTGATTCAAATTGGACCACGGTATGGTTTAACAGTGAAAGAGCTTATGTTAGAACCAAATATTTGACAGATGTAGAGCTGGTTGAAAAGAAAACTAAAGTAAAAAATCTTTTTGTAAGCAATGTAAAAAATAATCAATATGTATTGTCATGGTCTAAGTCTCCTGGATGTACAGGCTACAACATTACATATACCGGTATAGGGAAAAACTCGAAAGCTTTCTTTAAAAAGACCAATTATAAGAAAACATCAATTACTGTAAACAGATCTTATTTTAAAAATAACAGAAATACTATTCTGGTGAATATTGCAGCAAATTATAAAACAGGAGCAACAGAAGCTACACAGATAGTTCTTTCGTTGGACAACAGACTACCAAAGATGAAAAAGAAGCATCTTAATATAAAGAAAAAACAGATATCCTTTGAAAAAATGCTGATACCTGTTGATATTGTTCAATATTCAAAAAATAAATCATTTAAGAATGCTAAAACTGTATGGGATAAAAAGGGCGGTGGACTTAAGGCAATTAAAAAGCTAAAGCCTAACACAACTTACTACATAAGATATAGTATTACAACTGACGTATCCACTCTAAAAGGATATAAGAAAATTGGTGGAATTTGGTCCAAGACGATAAAGGTAAAGACAAAAAAATAATACTTTTTACATCTGATATCACAGTCACTATTAAATTTAATGGTAACTTTAAAAATAATCACCTTCAAGCTATAATTGAAAAAATATGGTTTGAAGGTGATTTTATATGGCTAGATAATGGATATAATTTAATTGGCTGAATATGGAGTGATTGTTGAAAAGAATATGCGGTCAAAAGGTATAGGAAAACAGTTATTGAATTTTGTATTGAACGGAGAGGAAAGTATAAATGAACAAAATCCCCGGGCAGTTGGTTTTTATGAATATATGGGAGTTGAAACATATAAAAGAACAGACCTTGATGAAGAAGGAAATACTTATCCACTATTGTAAATGAATTTAAAATAAACAAAAGTCCGCTATCAAGACACAAAATGATAGCGGACTTTTAGAATTTAATTAAGGATTTTTGAAAATCCATATAATATTATTTATTTTTCTTTGTACGAATATGAACTTCCGGTATAGCTACATTTTCATAGTTTATCGGAGAGTGTTTAGGTTTTTCCTCTTCGTGCTTATCTGATTTGTGAGTGTGAACCTCAGGAATGGCTACGTTGTCGAACGTAACATTGTAATTATACTCATGCTGTTCTTTTTTTGCTTCAAAAAATTTTCTCAATTTCTCAAACATATTTTACTCCTCAAAATTATAATATATTAATAAAAAATGTAATAACTAAACTATTAAGGAAGTCAGCAAACAAACTTCCTACAAGTGGTATGAGCAGGTATGCCTTTACTGAAGGAGCATATTTTTCACAAACTGCCTGCATGTTTGCCATGGCATTAGGTGTAGCACCCATACCGAAACCACAAGTTCCTGAAACAAGAATAGCGGCATCGTAATCTCTTCCCATAATGTTAAATTCCACAAAATAAGTGAAAACACAAATTAAAACAACCTGAGTTGCTAATAAAATAACAAGTGGTAGAGCTAGAGAAGCAAGTTCCCAAAGCTTTAAAGTAATCATAGCCATTCCAAGGAATAATGAAAGGCTAATACCACCAAGGTCGTTAATTTCACCCATGTGAATAGTAGTTATGCTTGTGTATTCGCAAATGTTTCTCATAAGTGCAGCGGCAAGCATGGCACCAATATAAATAGGGAATGTAAGTCCTGTCTGTGTAAGGAACATTGAAAAAATAGTTCCAAGTCCAATAGCAAGAATAAGCTGGAACACAGCAGCAGGATACATATTAGTGTGTCGTTCATGTTTCTTTTCATCTTCTACAAGTAAGCTGTCATCATCTGTTGATACAGTATCAAGAAGATTATGTTTTTCAATAAGACGCTTACCAAGAGGACCACCAACTAAACTTCCGAAGATAAGTCCGAATGTGGCAGCAGCTGTACATATTGTAGTAGCACCACTGATGCTAAAATCTTCAAGTACAGGACCAAAAGCTCCGGCTGTACCGTGACCACCAACCATTGGAATTGAACCTGTACACATTCCAATAAGAGGATCAAGTCCTAAAGCTTTGGCAAGTCCTACGGCAGTAACGTTCTGGAGAAGTATCAATACGATAACAAGTCCAAGAAATACAATCAGTGATTTACCACCGCTTTTTAAAATTTTAAGATTTGCCTGGAATCCTACAGATGTAAAAAAGAATACCATGCAAACTTCTCGTAAAGTGTCATCAAAGGAAAATTCAGCAATTCCTGTTGTGTAACAAATACATGTCATAATGGCGAACAAAAGTCCTCCGATTACAGGAGAAGGAATACAAAATTTTTCCAAAAAGTTAATTCGTTTCTTTAAAAAATTTCCAAGTAAAAGTACCAAAACAGCAACAGCTAACGTTTGGTACATATCCAATTGAATCTTCATTATTTACCCTTTCTGTTAATTATTGTGTATTTAGATTAATTCCTTTTTCTTTATAGTAGGATTCTGCACCTGAATGAAAAGGAATTGTAATGTCGTCAGTGGCAAATTTTTCATCAATCTGAAGATCCAGGGATGTTGAATACTGGAGTTCTTTTGATTTTTTGAAGAGCATTTGCGTAAGCTGTTTAACAAGAGCTTCTGAAATAGAGTCTGATGTTATAAGAACAGACTTTACTCCAATAGTGTTTATATCTTCATCCTGTCCCTTATATGTTCCGGCAGGAATAGTATAACGACTATAAGAACTTGAATATGTGAGCATTTTGTTGATAACTGTGTCATCAATAGGAATAATGCGAATGTCACATTCTCTTGAAAGCTCATCAATAATTGTAGTTTTTAATCCGGCTGTACAGAAGAACGCATCAATGTCACCTGACTTAAGGCTATTAGCAGCATCAATGTAATCCATATTCTTAGTTGTAACAATGGAAGAAGGCATACCTGAAAATTCCAATATCTGATTGGCGTTTAATTCAGTACCTGATTCTTCTGCTCCAATACTTACTGTATGACCGGAAAGGTCGTTAATTGATTTAATATCTGAATCAGCTTTTACAACAAGCTGACATGCTTCGGTATATAATCCTGCAATGGCACGCAGATTGCTGTTCTTCTTGTAAGCGTTGTCAAGCAAATCAGCTTGGGCAATACCTAACTCAATATAGTTGTCAGATAAAAGTCGCAGGTTAGCAGATGAACCTGCAGTGGTTCTAACTTCAAATTTATAATTATCATATTCCTCATTTGCCAGTTCAGTAAAAGTGTTAGCAAAAGAGTAATACATACCACCAATATCAGCGGCACCGAATCGGATAGTATTTCCCGAAGCACGGCAACCACTAAGAATTAATAGTGTTAAACATAGCAGAATACTAAGCTTTTTTTTCATGTATTCGCTCCTTTCTGTCGTTTTCATTATATTCATTTTACAATGAAATTGCCTTTAAGAAAAGAAAAAAATATAAGATATATTAAAATAAACAATAAGACAAAAAAATGGTATAATTAAATTACAGATATTTACAATTTTCAGGAGGTACAAATGAGTAAAAGAGTAGTTAATAAAATAGTTGCTTTTACATTAATTATAGCTACGGTAGTGTTTTTCCAAGGAACAGGTAATAGTTATGCGGATATTCCAAAAACTGCCACGCCGAATCCAACCATATCAAATGCTGTAGTTAAGACAAGTAAGCAGACAACAAACAAGACTAATGTTAAGGTTAACGTTAAGAAGGTCAGCATTGATACGGTAACAAGAAAGTCAGGAACTATTTTTATTTCATGGAAGAAGAATAAAAAGGCTAATGGCTATAGAATCCAGTATTCTAATGATAAGGATTTCAAGAACGTAAAAAACAAAAATGTAAAAAGTTCATCAAAGACAAAGACTAAGATTGCAAAAGTAAATAAGTCTAAGAACTATTATGTTCGTGTTAGTGCTTACGTAAAAAAGAATAATAAAAAATATTATTCTGAGTGGAGTAATGTGGCAGAAGTTATTGCATGGAATACTAAGTGGGAATTTGCAAAAAATTCAAAGATTCATACTGACTCACCTACATTATATTTCTCTAATGTAGCTAAAAAGAAAAACAAAACAGTATGTGTTAATGCAGGACACGGAACAAGAGGCGGAGAAAGTGTTAAAACTTTATGCCATCCTGATGGAAGCAGCAAGGTTACAGGAGGAAGTACAAGTCAGGGAGCCATAACTGCTACATCTATTAATGGTGGAACAACTCTAGCCGATGGCACAAGGGAAGCAACAGCCACGCTTAAACTTGCTATGACTGTTAAGAAACAGCTTTTAAAAGAAGGCTATAATGTTCTTATGGTTAGAGAAAGCGATGATGCACAATTAGATAATATAGCAAGAACAGTTTTTGCTAATAATAATGCGGATTACCATATTGCATTACATTATGATTCAACATCTTCTAATAAAGGAGCTTTCTATATTAGTGTTCCTAACAACAACAAATATAGAAGTATGTATCCTGTTTCAAAGAATTGGAAGAAACACAATAATTTAGGAAAGAACCTTATAAACGGAATGAGAAGTGCCGGTGTTAAAATTTATGGCAGTGGTTCCATGGCAATAGATCTTACTCAGACTTCTTACTCAACAATACCATCTGTAGATTTGGAAGTGGGAGATAAGAGAAGCGACCATTCAAGCAAAACGTTAAAGAAGATTGCAATAGGCATTGGAAAGGGACTAAACAAAATTAAGTAAAAACTTAAAATAATTAAATAAATTCATTAGATAATTAAAAAAATAAAATATATACTTGTGTTTTCACTTAATAAATGATAGACTTCACGTCAACAAACAAGGGCGTTTGGCTTTATGGCCAGGCGCCTTTTTCGATGTCATAAATACTTGGACTGAAATTTATGGCATTGAAATGTTTTGGTACACAAGATGAAAATTAAGAAAAATATGTTAAAAGAGCAGGAGGTATTATTGCATGAATGCAGGAGACACAGGTTTTATGTTGACTTGTGCGGCTTTGGTATTTTTTATGACACCGGGGTTGGCATTTTTCTATGGAGGTTTAGTAAGAAGAAAAAATGTAGTTAACACTATGATGGCAATAGTTATGATTATGGGATTAGCTGTTGTTATGTGGGCATTGTTTGGATTTTCATTAGCATTTGGTGGAAATCATGGTGGAATAATAGGAGATTTCAGATGGTTTGGCTTAGAAGGAGTTGGATGGGGCACTGGACCTTATTCAGATTCAATTCCTAATTTAGTATTTTGTGCATTTCAGATGATGTTTGCAATTATCACACCGGCGTTAATTACAGGTTCTGTTGTAGGAAGAATGAAATTTAAAGCTTTATTCATATTTGTGGCAATATGGTCAATAATAGTTTATTATCCGTTAGCACATATGGTATGGGGGCAGGGGGGACTTTTGGCAGAATTAGGTTCTGTAGATTTTGCAGGAGGAGATGTTGTACATATCAGTTCGGGAATAACAGCATTGGTACTTGCAATTATTCTTGGAAGAAGAAAAGGTTATGAGAGAGCGACATACAGAATACATAATATTCCATTTGTTGTATTAGGGGCTACAATACTTTGGTTTGGATGGTTTGGATTTAATGCAGGAAGTGCCTTGAAAGCAGACGGACTTGCGGCGCATGCATTTATGACATCAGCTATTGCATCGGCGTCAGCATTGTTATCATGGATGTTATTAGATATAATAAATGACAGAAAAACAACTTTGGTAGGCGCCTCAACAGGTTTGGTAATTGGTCTGGTAGCTATTACACCGGGAGCAGGATTTGTTCCAATTTGGTCATCTTTTATAATTGGTGCTCTTGTCAGCCCAATATGTTATTATGGAGTTATACTTATAAAGAAAAAATTAAAAATTGATGATGCATTAGATGCATTTGGTTGTCACGGAATAGGTGGTATATGGGGAGGAATCGCAACAGGTATATTTGGAAAAAGTTCTATTAATCCGGTAGCAAAATGGGACGGATTAGTTTATGGCGAATGGAGGTTATTTGCAGCACAGATAGAAGGAATACTTATTACAATTGTAATTGCAGTTGTGGGAACCTTAATTTGTGTAGCAATAGTAAGAATATTTACAACACTTAGAGTAACAGATAGAGAAGAAAGAATTGGACTTGATATATCACAGCACGGTGAAAATGCATATCCAAGTTTTAATGGTATGGATCAGTAATTAAGTAAGAGGAGATGATATTCTATGATAATGAAAATAGATGCAATTGTTAGAGAAGAAAAATTTGAAGATGTAAAAAATGCATTAATGGAGATAGAAGTTAATGGTCTTACAGTATCTCAGGTAATGGGATGTGGCTTACAGAGAGGCTATAAAGAAATTGTCCGTGGTATGGAAGTTGAGCCACAGATGCAACCTAAGGTAAAATTTGAGATTGTTGTTTCTTCAGAAGAGTGGGCAGAAAAAACAATAGAAGCAATAAAAAAAGCGGCTTACACAGGGGAGTTTGGTGATGGAAAAATCTTTAGTTATCCCGTTGCAAGTGCCACAAAAATAAGAACAGGTGAAACAGGATATGATGCTGTACAGTGTCAGGAATAAAGCTTTATATAAAAATATTTAAGTTAACAAGTCATAGTTTTGTATTGTGTAAAAAATGCATGCTAAACTATGACTTTTTTCTTTAATAAAGAATGTTGGCAAAAAATTTACCTTTTTAAGTAAAATAATTGAATTGAAAACAAAGCTAAAAAGTTTTATAATGTAATTAATATAGATAAGTATGTATTTTATTGTAAAAAAGGAGGAAGAATTTTGAAAAGGAAAGTAATAATAAAAAAGGCAATAGCAGTTGCAGTAACAATGTCATTAATGACATGTTTAGTGCCTAATGGCTCAATTACAGTTAATGCTGCATCGAAAAAATCAATGTTAAGCAAAACTAAAATTTCAGTAAATGTTGGAAAGAAGAAAACAGTAAAATTAAAAAAAGCAAAATATAAAGTAGTATGGAAAATTATATCAGGAAAAAAGAATATATCAATAAAGAAAAAAGGAAAATATAAACAGAAAATACAGATTAAAGGTAAAAATATTGGTAAAGCAAAAATAAAGGCTGTATATGGAAAGAGAAAATATATTCTTAAAGTGACAGTTAAGGGAAATAATAAAGAAAATATTACTAAAAACGTAGAAACACCAAAGAATATAGAAACCACATCAAAAACTACGGTTCAAACAACAGAGAAAGCTTCAACAGTATCTACAACCGAGGCAAGAGTAACAACAGTACCGACAACAGTAGAACCAACAACAGTGATGCCAACAACAATGGCACCGACAACAGTAGTGCCAACAACAGTTGCATCAACAACGGTAATGCCAACAACAGCGATACCAACAACAGTGATGCCAACAACAACAGTAGCACCAACAACAGTGGCATCAACAACGGTAATGCCAACAACAATGGCACCGACAACAGTAGTGCCAACAACAGTAACACCAACAACGTCAATGCCAATAACAATGGCACCAACAACAGTAGTGCTAACAACAGTAGCACCAGCAACAGTGACACCAACAACAGTAGCATCAACAACAGCACCAATTATTCCGGACATGGAAGTAGATGAAAACATCAAAGCACCGGAAGGACTTGTATGGGCTGGAAATAAAGAATTACCATATTATTTTGCATGGGCTAAGGCAAGTGATGTAGATTCATATAATGTTTATGTAGATGGAAAATGTATTAAAAATGTGGTAGATGGAGCGGTTAACTTAGATGCCTCTGTATTTGAAAAAGGTTCAGGAGAATATACAATCTCAGTTGCAGCAGTAAAAGGTAATAAAATATCTGTTGCAACATCATTAAAATATACATTTTCGCCAGATGGTCAGCTTGTTACAACAGAATCGGAAAAAGTAACAAATAAACCAACAGACGCTACAACAGTGAAAACTACAACAACAGTAATGCCAACAACAATAGCAACAACAGAAATTCAAACAACAATAGCGCCAACAGCTCCAAGCCAGGAAGTAGATGAAAACATTAAAGCACCGGAAGGACTTGTATGGGCAGGAAATAAGGAATTACCATATTATTTTGCTTGGGCAGCTACAGATGGAGCTGATTCATATAATGTTTATGTAGATAATAAATATGTAACAAATGTTGAAGTAAGTTCAGTTAATTTGGATAAAAGTGTATTTGAAAAAGGTTCAGGAGAATATACAATCTCAGTTGCAGCTGTAAAAGGCAATAAAAAATCTAATTCAACATCAATCAAGTATACTTATAATAAGGAAGGACAACATGTAACAACAGTGGCTCCAACAGAAAAAATAACAGAAGTTACAACAACTACACAAAAAGAGTTTTATGAAGAGCCGGAAACAGAAGTTCATCCTAAGAACATAAATGTTGACAATTATATGAGGCAGATAGATACTTCAAGTTCAACTAGCATTAAAACAAGTGCAAATGAAGGAATGGAAAAACTTTTTGATGGAGATATAAATACAAAGTTATGTACATCAGATGGATTTCCACTAAGAATATCATGGCAGATGAAAAAGCCAATTATATTGAAAAAATATACATTAACAACAGCCAATGATAGTGAGACTTATTCTTATAGAAATCCAAAATCATGGCATTTGTATGGCTCAAATAATGGAACATCATGGACACAGATAGATACTGTAACAGATAGTGGAATTGAAGCAAAAAATTCAAAATCTTATACATATGAAACAGATATTCAGGAAAGCTATCAGTATTATTTAATACAGTTTGAAGGAAATGGAACAAATTATTATGGATTCCAGTTGGCAGAAATTTCACTTAATGGTGATGTGGCAGATGTTGATAAGGAAATGGGAGAAGATTTATCTTCTTACTATGACAGCATTTTTGCAAGTGCTACAACTGCAAAAGGTAATGGTGATGAAACACCATTTAATTTATTTGATGGACGTAAAGAATCAAAATTATTTGAATTTTCAAATCAGTTTAGCATTGCCTGGAAAATGAAACAGGATACAACATTATATAGTTACAGTTTAACAACAGCTAATGATAATGAAGCATATAAGGGCAGAAATCCAAAATCATGGATATTATATGGATCATCAGATGGAACTAATTGGGAAAAAATTGACACTGTAAATAATAGTGGAATGGAAGATGTTAACTTTAAGACATACAATTACACAGTGGATAAGGTTGGTTCATATAGATATTACAAATTAGATGTTAAAGCGGGATATGGAAGTTCAGTACAGTTGTCAGAAATATCATTGAAAGGAGCCTATATAAGCCCAAGTAAATATGATATTTTGTTTACAGGCGATTGGAAAGATGTAACAGTAGATGGTTATTTGGAAGAACTTACAAAACTGTTCTACAACAGTTATCCAAGATTATACCAGAGATGGGGTAATGGAACAGAACCTACAACTATTACATTTAAGGCTGATAACAATTATGATGGCGTAGCATATTGTCAGGGAACTACAGTATGTGTTTCAACTAAGTACGCTAACAGTCATCCGAAAGATATAGGATTTTTCTCACATGAAATAACTCATTCGGTACAGCAATATAGTGGAAAACTTAATTATGGTGATGATGTAGCGTGGTGGACAGAAAATATGGCAAATTATGGAGGGTTCAGATACTTCCATTGGTCAAATCCTAAATATGTACAGGTTTATGAAGCTACGGATACATCACTTCAGGACTGGGGTTATGAACAGTACGGAAATAATAAATGGTTCTTTGCATATATGGACTCAAAGTATCCAACAAGAAAGAATGCAGATGGAACATTAAAATATGGACTTATTGATAGTATAAATAAATTAATTAAAGACAATAACACCGGAAGTACTTACACAGATGATCCTTATAATACAACAACACCATTTAATAATGTAGTAAAACAGATTACAGGTTATGATTGTATTGAGTCTTTAAGAAAGAGATATGTAGAAGAGTTGCAGCAGGGTACATGGACATTTAAAGGATTTGCTGATTATGAAGATAATTGGCTTACTGAAAATATTGACGGAATACCAAATCCTGAATATCCAATGGTTGGTGAAAAACTACATGGAAATAAAACAGCAACTCAGTTAAATAATACAGTTACAGAAGGAACAAATCTTTGTCTTGGAGGAAAGGTGTATGATTGCTCCGGATATACAAACGATAACGAGAATGCACAAAAATTAATAGATGGAGATTTAAATACAAAATGGTGTGCAACAAGTTCTAATGTAACTAGTGGTGAGTACAAATTAAATGGCGTAAAGCATTGGGTAAAAATTGATTTGGGTCAGGAAAAAGAGTTTAATACATACACGCTTTACAATACAAGAAGTAAGGAAGGTTTTGGAAATACTACTGAATGGGAAGTTCTTGTATCCAACGATGGAAATGAATGGACATCAGTAGATTATCAACCGTCCAACAACAGTGCAGTATCTTCATTTAATATAGGAAACCAAAAGGCAAGATATATAATGATTAAAATATTTACACCTGATGAAGGTGTTGGAACACTTAGATTATATGACTTCCAGTTATTTAACATAAAATAGTGTAAAAAGTAAAAATTTTAACCCTTTTTGTCAAAAAATTAGATTGAGAGAGAACAAGAAAAAGTATATTATTATGTAAGAAGAAATGAAAATTTCGTTTTTAGATTACAAAAAGGAGATTAAAATGAAAAAAAGAGCACTAAAAAAATCAATAGCATTATGTTGTTCGATTACAATGTTAGCAACAAGCATACCATTTACTGCAATAAACATAAAAGCGGCAACAGGAGATTTTTTTGATGAGAACAATTCGGTAATGATTGACAAAGGCGGATATAAGAAAGAAGTCTTTGGAGTTAGAACTGACGACTGGGGAGTAAACTGGACAGATAGAAAAGAATCATTACCTCCATCAAAGGTTTATTTAACTGACAATTATAAAGAGACAGTTGGAACTGTTCCAACAAATGACTGGGCAAGTTCAGTTGTATTTGATCAGTATTCAGAGTCATTGTATGCACATCCTCTTGCATATAGAACTGCAAGTAATGGTATGCAGATGGCATCACCGGCTGTAGTAGATAGTACTTCTTATGTTGACGGTGAACCAACAGTAGAAAGTTTATTAAATGATGATACAGTAGAAATGGTTGTTGGTGGTGAAAATTTTTCAGCTAAAGATGCTAAGGTGGATAAAACAACAGATTGGAGTTATGAAATTGTAATGGCAGATAATGCAGGCAATAGTTCAATGCGTTCAATTATTGCAAAGGGAACTCCATATGCCTATTATACATTTGATAATGTTACACCAACAATTTCACTTGGTGCAGGTGCAACAGACCTTGCAATAGTAAAAAATACAACATCTTCAAATATAATCGGTGTAAGTTTAAAAAATAAAAAAGATGGGAAAATACATTATTACATGTTAGCAGCACCATCAGGTACAACATGGATTAATGCAGGTGGAAAACTTACAGCAAAGATGCCTTCAGGAAAAAACTATATGTCTGTAGCAATACTTCCTGATGGAAGCAATGAAGCATTTTCTTTATATGAAAAATATGCATTTAACTTTATTACAGATACAAAGGTACAGTGGGAATATTTAAAGAATTCTTCTAAGGTCGTTACTAAATATAATGTAACAACAAAGAATATGGAGAATGGAAGCACAGGTGGAGATACTATTATGGCACTATATCCTCATCAGTGGCGTTATTCTAATTCTAAATATACTAACTATACATATAACACAATTCGTGGAACAATGAAAACGATTGTTGGAACAAGTTATGTAACTGAAATGCAATACAACGGAATTTTATCTTCATTGCCGGTTACAACTGACGAAAATACAATTGGAAATATTAAGCAGCAGTTAGGATATCTTTATGATTATAGAAAAAACAAAGAAGACCCTAAGTGGATTTGCAATTTGGAAGGTCAGTATGGTGGATTTGACACATATTGGATAGGAAAGAATCTTAATACATTATCAGATGCAATATGGCTTTCAGGTCAGCTAGATGGTGATGATGCGGATATGAAGAATATAACAAATGAAATGGTAGAAGGAGTAGAAAACTATCTTGAATTCTGGTTTGATCCATATCAGGCATATATAAGTGGTGATCACAAGGATGACTATTTCTATTATGATGAAAATTATGGAACATTAATAGGCTATCCATCATCATATGATTCTGACAAGCAGGTTAACGACCATCATTTCCATTATGGATATTGGATTAAGGCAGCTGCAGCAGTTGCAATGAAAGATCCACAGTGGGCTAAAGAATGGGGCGGAATGGTTTATGAGATGATTGGTGATATTGCTAATGTTAATCGTGACGGAAAAGGTTATAATGCCAACAGTCCTACTAAGTATCCATTCCTTAGAAACTTTGATATTTATGAAGGTCATTCATGGGCATCAGGTGTGGCTAATTATGAATATGATGAGAATGGAGAGTTAGTTGACAAGAAGGGTGGTCTTTCAGGTGGAAATAACCAGGAATCATCATCTGAGGCAATTAATGCATGGGCATCATTAATCTTATGGGGAGAAGCAGTTGGAAATACTACAATCAGAGATGCGGGTATTTACATGTATACAACTGAAATAGCTGCAATTGAAGACTATTATTATGATGTACATAATGAAATTTTCACAGAAAAATATAAAGATGCAGGTAATTATAATAATCAGACAGTTACAAGATTATTTGGTGGTCGCTATGATCATACAGCATGGTGGACAGAAAACTCTATTGAAGTAACTACAATTACAATGTTACCAATTTCCGGAGCAACACTTTATATGGGAAAATATAGGGATAAAGTCAAAAACGTTGTAGACAGTATAGATGAAAACAGTAATCAGTGGAAACATTTTGTTTCTAATAAAGAACAGATTTGCAATAATTTCAATAAAGTTGACATGCTTACAGATCCAAAGACTAATCAGGATGTAGTAGCAGAGTATTATGCTTATTATGATCCGGATGGTGCCCTTGCAAGATGGGATATGAGTGATAGTGGAAAAGTTGAAAATGGTGAATCAAGGGCACATACTCTTTCATATATAACATCATTACAGAAGTATGGAAATCAGGATTTTTCCATTACAGGCAGTGAGCCACTTTCACTAGTATTGAGCAAGGATGGAAACAAAACATATGTTGCAGAAAATCATACTGATGAAGTAAAGAGAGTATATTTTACAGATAATACATATGTTGATGTACCAGCTAATTCAAGCTATGTTGGACCAAAAACAGGAAACGGTTCAAATCCAAATGTTGATGAAAGTGAATTGCTAGGAAATACTTCAAAAGTTAACGTGGAAATATATCTTGAAAATTATGAGGGAACCGGATACGAAAAGCAGGAAAAACAGGTTAGCGTAAAAGAGGGAACTACAAGTTATACGTATGAACCAGAGAACATTACGGGATTTACATATGATAATGGAAATAGCAATAATATACTTACAACGGTTGTAAAAGAAGACAATACAGCTACGGTTAAGGCGTATTATAAACGTAATAGCTATACAATTCAGTATGAATTAAACGATGGAACAAACAATGATGCAAACCCTAACGGTTATAGATTCGGAAGTTCAATAAAATTTAATAATCCAACAAGAGAAGGTTATAAGTTCCTTGGTTGGTATACAGATGATAAGTATCAGAATCAGATAACGGAAATAACAGATTCTACAGCAGAAAATTTAGTACTGTATGCAAAGTTCCTTGATGAGTCAACTATATCCCAGTATACGGTAGAGTATTATAAACAGAAAGAAGACGAAAGCGGATATGACCTTGTGACTGAAGATACTGAGAGAATAGAAGCTATAATCGGTACAGAGGTTTCTGCAGAGGAAAAGGAGTATGATGGTTATATTCTTAGCGAAAACTCAGTGACTAAGGGAATAGTAATAGCAGAATGGAAATTAGTTCTTCGCTTATATTATGATATTAAAAAAAGCCCTGAATCAAGAATACAAAGAGGAGCATATGTTGATGAAAATGGAAAGTTAAATTTCATTGCAAAAGACGATGTCAACAGTGCAATTGTATATTATGAAATACTTAATGGAAAAACAGAGGCAGAAGCTTTTTATAAGCAGGCAGTAGAAACAAATGGTGGAAATTGTCCAGGATATCCAATGAATAAGACAGATATTGGATTTAAAAAAATTGTTGATCCGGAAGTGACAGGCGAGCAGTATGTAGTATTTAGATTCAATATTAATGACAAAGAATTAACGGATTGGATTATTTCAAAAATATCTGATGTTGAAAAAGTGTCAGCTGAGACAAAACCAGCGCCAACAACGACGATAGCCTCAACAACAGAATCTCCGGAAGTAGATCCAAGTGTTGATGAAAGTATTAAGACACCGGAAGGGCTTGTATGGGCAGGAAATGCACAGTTACCATACTATTTTGCGTGGGCAAGAGCAGATGGAGCAGATTCATATAATGTTTACGTTAATGGAGTTTGCGTTAAAAATGTAGTTGATGGAAATGTTAATTTAGATTACACAGCATTTACAAAAGGATCAGGAGAATATGAAATAGGTGTTGCAACTGTAAAAGGAAACAAACGCTCAAGAATAACATCTATTATGTATAACTATGTTGATGATGGAAATCACCCAACAACAACGGTAGCACCAACAACGGTATCACCAACAACAACAGTAGCGCCACCAACAACAGCAGCACCAACAACGGTAGCGCCAACAACAACAGCAGCGCCAACAACAACGGCAGCGCCAACAACAACGGTAGCTCCAACAACAACGGCAGTATCAACAACGAAAGATACAGAACAGGAAACAACTACAA
>OLPN01000245.1_pt1 | contig 58132 bp, 65 predicted proteins | sample 1672601 | NCBI WGS metagenome assembly OLPN01 (sample SAMEA3136704, study PRJEB25190) | human gut metagenome | reverse complement strand
AGGGTTTACGGCATGTGTCGTCATAGCTCAGCTGGATAGAGCACTCGCCTCCTAATTGGCAGATGGTTCGTTTCCAACACTAAGGGTTCAGTTCTAAAATATTAGCACAGCGCAATATCTGAAAAACGCTGTAAATACAAGGGTTGTAATGGTTAAATATAACCGTTATAATATATAAAGTGTCTCTGTAGCTCAGTGGATAGAGCGATGCCCTCCTAAGGCATGTCAGCGGAGGTTCGACTCCTCTCAGGGACGCTAGAAACGCTATAAACATTGGGTTTATGGCGTTTTCTTTTTTTGAAAACGCCCTCCATATTGAACTAAAATCGTGCTAAGAGGGGATGAACCATTTTCCCCAATCGTGCTAATAAAATTGACATCGTGCTAATTAGAAAAAAAGATAGATTTTGTGCTAATACTATTGTGCTAATAGCTGGGCGAGTGTAGATGCCAGCTCTGGTGAGTTTTGTAGTTGCTGTATCAGTGCATTTAAGTCAAAAGCTGCCGGCTTTGGTTCTTCCGTATCGTTCGTTGTATTTTCAGCAGGCGGATTATGTTTTCGTAAATCGACACCGCCATAGAAAGCAGCTTCAAATTTTTGAGCATTGATTTTTCTGTCTTCATCAAGAATATGTGAATATACTTCTGTAATCATATCTGCCTGAGCATGTCCAGTATCTCCCTGAGTAGCTTTAATATCTCCATGGTTTAGTTTCAGTTTATAAGTTGTGCTGGAGTGTCTGAGTGAATGAAATACTACATTCGGAAGTTTTGCCCTGGTTCTCAATTCCTCAAATGATTTCAGTAATACTCTTCCTTCACATGGGCGTCCATTTGCAAGGGCTATAACGAGATTAAAATCTTTGTATTCTTCTCCAAGAAATTCTTTTAGTTCATCCTGTCCAGTTTTCCAATCTCTTAAAATATAAGCCAATGTTTTTGGAATCCATACACGCCGGATACTGCTGTCTGTCTTTGGCTTTTTTAATACAACGCGTGTTGAGGTATTTGGCATAAGCGGAGGAAAGATATAATAAACATCTTTTTGATCCAACTGTTCGAGTGCTCGTTTAGAAGCTCTTGTTAATTCCTGCTTAATATCAAGATAAGCATTGTCTGAAGCAATATCTTCATCAGTAATATGTACGTTATTCCAAGTAAGTCCAAGAATTTCACCTTCTCTCATCGAGCAGGCGAAAGCAAGATTGATTGCAACATACAATTTTCCATCCCGGCATTCTTTTAATGCTTTATTGATGCTTTCAGCATCCCAAATGTCACGTTTTTTGTATTTTATTTTTGGGAGTGCATCACTTAATTTAAACGGGTTCTTTCCAACAAGCTCCCATTTGACTGCCTGACCAAAAGCACATGATAGTAACTTAAAAATTTTTTCAATCGTTTGTGCAGGTAAGTATTCACTTTTTGGTTTTTTATTGCGAACAATCACCGGTTTTGTTTTTTTCAAAGTATTATAATATTGATCAACAAATTTTCGGTTCACATTCTGGATAGGAACGGAGCCGATGATGGGATTGATATAATTACTGATAAGACTCAAATTACCATCATACGTGCTAAGACTCCAGTTTTTCTCACCATATAAAGTGACGAAATCATATAAGAATTCTTCGACAGTCTGTGCTGTTGGTGCAATGAAGGTTCCATTTTCTTGCTGACTCTCGACTTCTATCTTTCGTTTGTTCGCATCTTTGTAGGAAGTGAAACTTTCCCACTTCTGCTTTTTCTCACCACTTTCATTTTCATAATAATAAACTACGGAATAATTCTTTTTACGCTTAATAATAGTTGCCATACGTTTTCTCCTTAATCTGGTTTGGCATTCATCCAATCCTCAAAGGAGTCTTTGTTGATTCGTATAATTCTGCCGATCCTTTTAGTGACAAACAAGTTCTGTTCGCATAATTTGTAAGCAGTCTTTTTGCTGACACCTAAAATCGTAGCAATCTCTTTTACGGAATAGGTACAGGGACTCTCTGGAAGAATACCTGAATACTTGTCATTCCTCTCAACTGTCATATAAAATCCTTTCCCAATGACAGCAGGGAGAAAACGTATCACCTAAGCGTAGCTCTATTATACGTTTTCCCCGCGTCATTGTAAAATGTGAATATAAAAAAGTTTTCGTTTGTAATAATGTGGAAAACTTCCGGAAAAGCGTTTCCTATGCCCTGTTTCATGCACGTAGAAGGTGATACTATGTAACCATCAAGCTGCAGGCGAGCGTCTATGCACACTATCTGCAGCACCTGTATACCTTTCCCGGAAGGGTATGAAGTTATCAAGGTACAAAATCGCAAAAGCGATTTTTAAAAGGTTTTCAATAAGTAATTAACGGAAAAAATTAGAAATTGGATAAATATGAGAAATTTCTTTGAGAAAAATAAAAAAAGCTGCCAAACGGCAGCTCATATACAGTAATATACTATTTAGACGTAAGACGATTTAAGAGTGGAATCAGTGCAAGAAGATCGTCGTCATCCAACTGTTTGATAAGATCAGATGCTTTTGTATGAAGCGGTGGATTTGTAATATCCGGATCAAAAAATTGCGCCGGGGTAATCTCAAAGTATTCACAGATCTCCAGAAAATTTTCCATGGTCGGATTATTCCGCCCAGAAGAAAGAGACTGGATATAACTTTTGTTCCTACCCAGATCCAAGCTCATTTGATATTCCGATACATTCTTTTTCAGCCGTAGTTCCGTAATACGGTTGGCAATAAACATCTTGTCCATAACTTTACACCTCTTGATTTATTTTAAACTATTTACGGATAGCAAATTACGGAATAAAATAGAAGTATTAGAAGAAATAAAGCAAAATATACGGAATAAAAGCGTAATTTTATGTTTTAAAACAAAGATTGAGTATGTGAGTACTTTTTTTGATTATGGGAATGATAGAAACAAAGGAAGTGGAGTCATTATGAAGATTGAGGGAACAAGGGAAGAAATCGCCTGGGTGAAAGAGGCAATCAAAAATAGCTGCAGTCGTTGTCCGTTTCTGGAATCCTGCAATAAACAGGCTAAAGAAGAAGGTGCAAATGGAAACCTAAAATCATGTGAAGAATTCTTACGGCACAAGATAGAGTATGTTGTAGGGAATGAATAACTATATATAGGATTATATAAATTGACAATCACTATATCTTGTGCTAGTATACTGATATAGTTTATTTTTATGCATACCCGTTATGGGGAGTTTGTGGATTTGTCAGAATCCCAAAACTCAAGGACGGCTGAAAAAGCTGTCTGCATAAGTTGTTTATGTTTGTATAAAGTGTCACTATCTGTCTGTTATGGACAATAGCGGCACTTTTGTTTTTTGGTAAGAATACCAGTAAATCAGGAATGACCAGAGAATATCAGGTTCTCTTTTCATTCCTTTTTTTGTGCCTAAATATAGGGCGTTTTAGAAAATGCCAGATACAGCATGGGCTGTTTATGGAATAAAACATATTTTAAGAAAGGTGGTACACACAAATGAATGAAACAAGAATCTATGCAGATGCGTTTGAAACGACATTTGCAAACACAAAGGAAATGCTGGAATTTCTGGCAGAACGGGCGAAGGCTTCCAAATGGATCCGTAAGCCAACCAGGATGCTGCGGCTGGTTCCCCTTGAGAAAGAGGCGGAAACGATTGAGAAAGCCTGTACAAAGCAACTGGAAGGAATTGTAGAGGATACGGAGAAAAATACCCAGTTGGTATTAAAAATCAATGGGGAAGTGTATCCTGTCCGGGATTGTGCTATGCACACGATCTTGAAAAGAGCCGGTGTCAGCGGCACAGGTTTACGGAAGCTTGAAAAGGCTACTTATGCAAAAGTACTCAATTATTGCCTGAAAGTCGCAAGAGGAGATGCACTGATTAAAATAGCAGATGGGAAGGTATCTGCTGTACATGGAGGGGATGAGCATGATTATTGCGTCCTTGATATGGAGGCGGTATTTTCTATGACCTGTGATTATCTGAAGGCACATTTTAGTGGCAGCGCTTATCTGGAAGGTTCCGGAACCTACGACCATTCCATTGCATCCGCTATGTGGACATTGGAAGGAAATCAGGAGCTTTTGGATACCTACCGACAGGCATTAAAGGATCATGACCTGGAAGATAAGGCTCTTGCACCGGCACTCAGGCTTACTACTTCAGATGTGGCAGCCAGTGGTGCAAATCTGTATCCGATGATGACATCAAAAACCAACAACCGCACGATTAGTCTAGGGAGTCCGATTAAACTGTCTCATGACAAGGGAGCAACACTTCAGGATTTCCGGAAGAATCTGGACAAGATTTTTTCCAGGTATCAGGAGGCAATGAATGGAATTTCTTCTTTGATGGATATTGAAATTGAAAATCCGTTAAATTGTCTGCATCTGGTAATGAAGGAAATTAAGATCAGCCAGAAGATTCGTAACGAAGTAGTAGAACAATATGTTGCCCAGTATGGAGAAGATCCTTGTACGGCTCATGACCTTTACTATGCCATCAATGAGGCATCTTTCTTTGCAGCTTGTGAAGGTTTTTCCGGAAGCCGAATTCTAAAACTGGAAGAAGATATTGCCAGAACATTATCTATGGATTGGAAGGCATTTGACGTTATTGGAGCAATCAAATTATAAGGAGGACAAAGAAATGAGTTTAGCATTGAATTATGAACCGGAAGTTGTTGTGAATATTGAGCCACTTACAAGAGAGGAATGGCTGGATTATCGAAGACTTGGGATCGGTGGAAGTGATGTAGCCGCTATTATGGGAATCTCACCCTTTGCAACCATAAAAGATCTCTATTACGACAAAATTGGTGTAAAACCAATGATTGATGAAGGAGAAAGTAACTGGGTGGCAAAAGAAGTGGGACATCGTTTGGAAGATCTGGTAGCCATGATCTTCTCAAAAAAGACCGGATTAGAAGTTTTTCCTGTCCGGAAGATGTTCCGGCATCCCTTCTATCCATTCATGCTTGCGGATGTAGATTATTTTATCCGGTTTCCGGATAGAAGTATCGGAATCTTGGAATGTAAAACCTGTAATTACAATGCCAAAGATAAATGGGCAGATGACGGAATCCCAGAAAACTATATTCTTCAGGTAAGGCATTATATGGCAGTGATGAACATCAAGAAAGCCTATATCGCCTGCTTGTACGGAAATAATGAGAATGAATTTGTTTACCGTTTTCTGGAGCGTGACGAGATGGAAGAACAGGAACTGATTGACCAGGAAGAGTACTTCTGGCATGAGTATGTGGAGAAAAAGGTGGAGCCGCCTTATAACGGGAAAGCAGATCTGGTTTTAGCCAGTATCCGGAGGTACAAAGGTTTTGCGGATAAGACCATTCCCGAAATCACGATTTCCGGGCTGGAGTCAAGAAGCTTGGAACGCTTTCTGATGTTAGCGGAGGAAAAATCACAGTTGGAACGAAGAAAAAAGGAAATTGATGCAGAGCAAAAAGCATTGAGTGTTCCTTTTGTGGAACTTCTCGGTCAGGGCTGCAAAGCAGTGATGGAGGACGGAAGCTCTCGTTACAAGATCACATACAATCCAACCATCCGTACTCAGATTGGAAAAGAACAGATGGAGAAATTAAAGATCCAGCATCCGGATATTTATGAGGAATACGCCAGTACCTCAGAGAGCCGGACATTTCGGATTAAGAAGGAGGCAGCGTAATGTTAGATGGAAAAAGAGCATATATCTGCTCCCCGCTGTCTGCGACTACAAAAGAAGTCAGACAGCAGAATATGGAAAAAGCGAAGTTTTATCTGATGCAGATCAAACGGCTTTATCATTGTCGAACTTTTGCATCCCATGCACATCTTCCCCTTATGTTGGATGATGAGATTCCAGAAGAACGGGAGGCAGCGTTACAGATTGGTATGATCCTACTTACGTTGTGTGATGTGTTGGTTGTCTGCGGACCGTATATAAGCGCCGGAATGGCAGGCGAGATAAAGGCTGCATTTGAAAAAGGCAAGGAGGTGTACTGGTACGACGGAATCAAGTATCCCGGTGAATTGATAAAGATAGAAAATTGGAGGGAAATAAACGATGAGGTGCAGATACATACGTAAGATTTTTCAAAATGAGGAGAATGGGTATACCATAGCTGTTTTTTCTACCCAGGATACCAGCGTTCCTTTGTCTGCCAGAGACAAATTCTGGTCTGCAAAGAAAGTCATTGCGTTTACTGCCATCGGTTATGATCTTCCGCTTTCGGATGAAATTGAAGTGGAGATGGAGGGAAAATGGGAATCCAGTACTCATGGACTTCAATATAAGGTGGAAAGCTTTTTGGAAGTTGTACCAAGAACCAGGGAGGGTATCTTAGGATACCTCTCCTGCGGTTCTGTAAAAGGTGTTGGACCGAAAATGGCAGAGCGTATTGTCAATCAGTTTGGATTGAATACGTTGGAAATTATGGAAAAGACACCGGAGAAGTTATTGAAGGTACGGGGGATTTCAAAGAAAAAGCTGGATGGCATCATGGAATCCTTTGGAAAAAACCAGGTATTCCGGGAATTGATGACCTTTTTATCTCCTTTTCATGTGACGCCCAAGAAGGTAAATATGATCCTGAAACAATATCAGGATCGTTCGATGGAGATCATCCGCAAACAGCCGTATGCCCTGTTTCATGTCAAGGGCTTTGGCTTTCTTACAGTGGATGCGATTGCAAGACAATGCGGAGCATCGCCCAATGATCCCATGCGGATTTCCGGCTGTATCAGTTATGTGCTGAACGAAGAAATGCGTCAGAACGGACATCTGTACTTGAAACAGGATGCACTGATCAAAAGCGTCTTAAATCTTCTCAATGAAGACCAGACACTTAATCAGATCACAGAGCCGGAAATAAATGGTGTTTTGTATCGGTTAGCGGTACAGCATAGTATTGTTGTAGATGATGACCGGATTTACCGGGTAACACAGTATGAGGAAGAACGAAGGACAGCTATGATGATTGCAAAGAGACTGATGAAACAGATTCCGGCTGAATCCATAGAAAAAGAACTGGAAGAGGCACAGAAGGTTCTGGGCATTACGTTATCGGACTGTCAGAAAGAGGCGGTCCGTATGGTGTTTAGAAGTCCTATCAGCATTATTACCGGAGGTCCGGGAACCGGCAAGACAACGGTTTTAAAAGTCATTTTGTATATCCATAAGGAGAAATACAAAACGGAAGTACAACTCATGGCACCGACGGGACGAGCTGCAAGAAGGATGGCAGAAAGTACAGGACATGAAGAGTCCAGCACGATGCACATGGCATTAGGGCTTTATGGCGATGATGAATATGAACCGATGTTAGAGGAATTATCCGCAGAATTTGTAAACGTAGATGAGTTTTCCATGGTGGATATGCACCTCGCTTATGAATTTTTCAGCAAGGTAAAACCAAGTGCTAGAGTGCTTCTGGTAGGAGACATCCATCAGCTTCCTTCTGTTGGAGCCGGAGAAGTGTTCCGTCAGTTGATTCTGTGTGGGAAGATCCCGGTAACAACTTTAGATTTAGTATACCGACAGGGGAAAAACAGCAACATTGCTCTTAATGCAAAATTGATGCAGCAAGGATGTACTGACTTGATAGAAGGGGAAGACTTCCAGATGATTGCCTGCAAAGGTGCAGAAGAGGCAGCTCAAATTGTTAAGGAACTGTATGTAAAAGAACTTGCAGTACATGGCATGGATCAGGTGCAGATTTTGTCACCTTATAAGGTGCGAAGTGCCGCGGGGGTAATAGAAATCAATAGAACCATACAGGATTTGGTGAATCCGCCCATCTCTGGGAAAAAGGAACTCCATATCCATGACCATATCTTCCGGGAAGGGGACAAAGTTCTCCAAAATAAGAATACAGAAGTTGCCAGTAATGGGGATATGGGGATTCTTACCGAAATATCTGAAGATGAGGATAGCAACCCACTTGCCAGAATCGTATTTCCGGATGGACGTAGCGTGTTATATGAAGCAGACCAGATGGATATGGTGGAACACGCAAATGCAATCACCATCCATAAGAGTCAGGGAAATGAGTGCCAGGTAGTGATTATTCCCTGGGTGTGGGCATTTTACAAGATGCTGAAACGAAATATCCTGTATACCGGAATCACCAGAGCGAAACAGAAGGTTTATCTTGTAGGAGAGAAAAAGGCGATTACGGTAGCCATCAAACAGGAAAGTACCGGTACGAGGAATACCATACTAGCAGAACGGATCCGATATTATTGTGATATATATCAGAAACCGACGCAGCGTCAGCCGAAAATGGAGCAATTACGACTGGCAGTTTAAAAAATTTTTCTAAAAATGACCAAGATTGAGAATCGGCAGATAATTATTATATAGAGAGATAATTTCTGCCGGTAAAAAGAAAGGAGTAGCAATGACCGAATTATTATATAACAAATCAAAGGCAGTAGCAGCATTAAACAAGGTAGAAGGGTTCAATCCGCTGGAACTTGCCCGGAGAATTTCCAATGAGGGAGAGGCGGAACAGCTATATCTGGATGTGAAATACCGGAAACTTTGGTTCCGACTTTTAAATCCGACAGGGAAAATTATCAGTAACATCATTAGTCTGACAGAGAATATGGCAGTTGTGGAGGCAAGAGTCTATCTGGATAAATGTGACCAGAAGGAAGATTGTGTGGGAAATTCCTACGCACAGCGGTTTCGCACCGCAGATCCGAAGTTTGGTGATAAATTTCTGGAACTTGCAGAGACAGCAGCTACCGGACGTGCATTGGCAGATGCCGGATATGGTGTACAGTTTGCCGATGTGGGGGAAGAAAATGATCCCCTGCAAGTGGACGCAGGTATTCCAGTGCCACCGAATCTGGAAACTCCGCAGCCAAATGGAACCATGCAGATGCCGATAAATTCCGGACAGACACCAAACAATGGGATGGCAGCAAATGTGGCACAGAATATGGGAACCGGAGAAGCAGGTTCCTATACGGCAGCTCCGGATCCTTCAGCAGCACCGCCAATACAAGGTGCAACACCGATGATGGAACAGTTTTATCAGAACGCTCAGGCGAATGGAAATACTATCGGTGGCATGAATGCTATTCCAACGTTACAAAATCAGGCATTGGATTCTAATCTTCCGGCGGAAGAATTGGTCAACCGTATGACCTATGAACAGGCACTCAGTGTGACGGTTACCTGTGGGAGATTGAAGAATAAGACTATGGGACAAGTTGCAATGGAAAGTCCTTCCAGTTTAGGATGGTATGCCAATGAGTACAGTGGAAAAGACCATCTGATGATAGCTGCAGCAAGGGTGATTCTTCAGCGAGCATTGCCGATGGCTGGTTAATTATGCTTCCCACAGTCTTAACAGGCTGTGGGAGAAAGGAGGAGACAGAGAATGTATGATATGACAGGGTTTGATTACGATATTTCTGATGTGGTCAACTTGTTAAAACTACAGGTAAGACATAAGAATTCTGTCTCTCTGGATGTGAACTGCCCTTTTTGTGGGGAAACAAAAGGAAAGATGAATGTCAACCTGCGAAAAAATGTATTCCGGTGTAATCGATGTGATGTATTCGGCGGTATGTTGGATCTGTACGGAAGGCTTTATGGTGTGAATACTTCAGAGGCAAACCGACAAATACGTGAAGCGCTTGGAAAAGGAGAATATCGGACGGATTATATCGTGGCAGAACAAAAAGAAATAGAACCAGAGATTATTCTTGCGGAACTTGCGGATGCTGAAACGATAGACCGGACTTATTCCCGGATGCTTTCGCTTATGATTTTAAATGAACAGCATAAGGAAGATTTGTTAAAACGAGGACTTACTTTAGAGCAGATCGAAGGACAGAGGTACCGAAGTGTGCCATTGTTTGGAATTAGAAGTCTGGTAAGGAAACTGCAGGACGAAGGGTTGGTTGTCAAGGGTGTCCCAGGATTTTACGAAGGAGAAAACGGAGAATGGACCATCAATTTTTCTCCAAAGAACTCCGGTATCCTGATTCCAATTCTGTCAATGCAGGGAAAAATCCAGGGCTTTCAAATCCGGTTAGATCATGTGGTCGAGGGTAGAAAATATATCTGGCTATCCAGTGTAAAATTCAAAAATGGTGTATCCTCCGGAAGTCCGGTACATGTGATTGGAGATTTGAATGCTTCTGAGGTCTATCTGACTGAGGGAGCATTAAAGGGAACCATTGCACATTTTCTGTCCGGAGATACCTTTGTCTGTGTGGCAGGGGTAAACCAGTATCGTAATGCAAAACCGGTGCTGGAGGCATTTAGACAGAGAAATCTTCAGCATCTATTTGAAGCTTACGATATGGATAAGAAAATGAAAGTCCTTTGTGATGGGAATTGCAGCAAGTGTGAAAGCTGCAGGCAAAAGGGCAGAGACGGTTACTGTCAGCATAAACTGCAGAAACGACAGATTATCCAAAATGGATGTAAGAAGGTGTATGAGATTTGTCAGGAACTATCCATTTCTATGAGCCGTATGGTCTGGGATATGGACGACTCCGGAGAATGGAATGGACAGATCAAAGGAATTGATGATTATTACTATTCAAAAAAGAAATGATAAGAGGACAGTCGGGGCTTTTGCTCCGGCTGGAAAAGGAGAATTTACATGAAACGAAATAAAATCTATATGATGTGCATGATATTAGCAGGAATCCTGTTCTTTGGTTCCGTAGGTGCGATTGTACGTATCTGCATGAGTTACCGAGAAGGAGAACAGGTTTACGAAGAACTTGAAGAATATATCCAGGAGCCTGAAAGTACCAAAGAGCCGGAAGTGGAGAAGCCTTCTGAGGAAAATTCAGCGTTTACATTTCTTCAGGTGGACTTTGAGAGTCTGCAAAGCATCAACCAGGAAGTCATTGCCTGGATACAGATTCCGGCGCTTGACATCAGTTATCCTGTGGCAAAAGGAACAGACAATGCCTACTATCTTCATCACATGATCAATGGAGAAACGAATAAAAGCGGCAGTATATTTATGGATTATCATAACCAGGAGGATTTTACGGATAGGAATACCATCATCTATGGACATAATATGCGGGATAGGAGCATGTTCGGAACCTTGGAAAAATATCAGGATCCAGGAGTTTACGATGTGTATCCGAAGTTTTATGTTTATGTGCCGGGCTATGTATATGAATATCACATTTTTTCTTGTTACGCAGCTCCGGTAAATAATGCAGCGTACACATATTCTTTTCCGGATGTGAAAGACTATCAAGATTTTTTAGGAGTGATACAGGCAAGTTCAGAATATGATACGGGAATATCGGTATCAGAAAAGGACAGGGTAATTACATTATCTACCTGTGTAAATACGCGGAAAGACTATCGGTATCTGGTACATGGAAGACTGGATCAAAAAATTAGTGTGGAGGAATAATAAAGATGTTAGATTATGAATACATAAATGTGCTGGCAGATATTCTTTTGGATGAAACGTGCAGTGAAAAAGAACGAAAGCTACGGTTTGAACTTGTAAAAAAAATACAAGGAAGAGCGCAATATTATTTAGAAAGGGGCTTCTTACCACATGTGGTAGAGGCTTTTTTTGCGGAAAAAATGGAAGGTATATCAAAAGTGTTTACGCAAAAAGATGCAGAACTTTTTCTGAAACCAAGTATTCCGCAAGTGCAGTATGGCGATATTACGACACCGAACCGACCATTTTATTTTGAAGCGGAAGAACTGATGCTTTGGTCTGAAACATCTTATCGTGGTCCTTTGGTTCCTGCGGGTAATAAGCGGTATCAGGAATTGTTTCAGAAAATAATGCCAAAAGAAGCAGCGTTTTTATAAAGTTTGTGTAAGAAAGAAAAGGGTATCCTGTCTGTGGTATGAACTGCAGGCGGGATATTTTTTTGTAATAAGTTGCGTTATACGGAATCTATACGTACAGAATAAGTATTAAGAATAAAGGAGAGATGCTTTTATGATAAGAAAGTTACGAATTGCAGTTGACCATGGAAACAAGAATATGAAGACCTGCAACCAGGTTTTTACAACCGCACTGATTACACAGGATAAGAAACCTGCCAGGGGAGAGGAATATATTTTCTATGAAGGAAAATATTATCTGCTCAGTAACAGGCGGATTCCTTACCAGAGGGATAAGACAGAGGATGAACGCTTTTTTATACTTACCCTGTTTGCTATCGTCAAAGAACTGAAGAAATATCCGCAGATTGCTCCGGAAGACGTATTGCAGATCAATTTGCCAATCGGATTACCGCCAAAACATTTTGCGGATTTGTGTGAGAAGTATGAGTGTTACTTTAAAGGGGAAAATAAAGTTCACGAAATTATAACGGAAGGCGGTACATACCATGTAGCAATCCATGATGTGATGGCTTTTCCACAAGATTATGCAGCAATGATGACTGTCATTGATAAGCTGCAGGATATTCCCAAGTCCATTGGCATTGATATAGGCGGATTCACAACGGATTATTTGCTGATGCGAAAAGGAATGCCGGATATGGAATCCTGTGATTCTCTGGAGCGTGGGGTTATTACCATGTATAATCAGGTGATTTCCGGTGTGAATAGTGAGTACGATATTCTACTGGAGGAATGTGATGTTGACAGTATTCTGAAGGGAAATACGGAGTTTTATGAGTCGGTGGTTGTAAACATGACAGAGGGGATTGCTCAGGATTTTGTAACCGATCTTTTGAGCAGCATCCGGGAGCGCGGTATTGACACAAGGTCTACCTATACCGTGTTTATCGGTGGTGGAGCAGCGTTATTGAAAAAACTGATCGAGAAATCAGATCGGTTAGGCAAGTATATGTTTATTGAAGATATTTGTGCCAATGCGAAAGGGTATGACAAGCTTTACCAGATGATGACAGCAGAGGAGTGATTGTGTGGAAAAGAAGAATCCATTTAAGTTCACTTTGGGGTTTGATAAAACGAAGGCTTCCCATATACGTGCCGTAGAATTGTTAAATTCGGTAAAAGATAAAGCGGATCTGATTGCAGAAGCGATTGTTGCACATGTGGATGGTGTACAGGAAAGCAACACTTTCAGTAATGAGATATTGCAGGCAATCATTCAGGAAACTGTCAGACAGGAAGTGCATAAAGCAATGCAGTTGAATAGTATGGAAAAGAGTGAAAAAGAACCGGAAATAACGATGACCTTTCTGGAAGAAACTAAGGACACCATTGATCCAAGGATGGTAGAAAATGTAAGGAACGCAATGAGTGCTTTCCGCAGAAGATAGCATAGAAAAGAAGCAGTTTCTCAACACGACTGCTTCTTTTTGAATTTACAAAATATTATAAGCCACAGGATTAGCACAGGTTCCGCACAGTTTTATCACAGATTGTACTGCTACACTAAAAACTGAGGTATTGTCAGAAATGTGGTTTATTGATTTGGTCTTTTTCTTTAAGTGCTGCAAGTAATTCCCGTAAAGTACGAAGAGCAATCAGACGATCCTCTTCTGAGCAGTTTTGCAGTTCTTCCAGAATTTGATATGTAGTATGGTCTGTTTCTAGTGGAGCTTCGTGAATAATCGCATCCAGGGAAATCTTCAGATATTGGGCAAGAGGAATCAACGTTGCAAGTTCCGGATTGCCGTTACAAGTTTCAATATCTGAGATGGTCCGGATGGAAACACCTGCCTGTTCAGCCAGGGCTGACTGGGATAATCTAAGGTGTTCACGTTCGTTCTTTACCATGTAACCGAGTCTTTTCTTGACGGTATCCTTTAGCATCCGTATCACCTCACTTAAAGCATATTTTAACGTAGTTTTCCCACAAGGAAAATGTGTTAAGACACATAGTATCACGCAATATAACGCATACAACAGAGGTGATGAGGAAGAAACTTCGGAGAAATAAGTCGTGTGAAACAAAAGAAAAGATGTGGAAATACAGGTAGTTCATTAAAAAAAGTTCTTGTCAGAGAGAAGAATATCAGGATGTTCTATACGCAGAATATGCGTTAAAGAAAAAGAATTATCTGCATTATCCTACATGGACGATACATTTGGTCGGACCGGCAATTCGCTGGCTCGACTTTTTGTTTTGTCGAAAATTGTTGAATTGTGTCATTGCAGGCTGCAGATCCCCGCCTCTGAAATTTGGAAACTATGATAATTTTCAAATTTCGGAGGTAAGAAGATGAACGAAGAACATACCTATAAAGGTTCAAAAACAAAAAACTACTTTTCTGCATATCTGTTGGCATCTGTACAGGGACGGAGAAAACGGTATTTGGAAATACAGAAGAAGATTCAGCTTGCAGAAAATAATTCGGACGAACAGGAATATACGGAGGCAGATCTTTCCATGGAGGAACATCTGGAACGAAAGAAACGGGAAGAGTTGCTGTTAAACGAAACACAAGGAATTTATCCAGAGTGGAATGAAATGGAAGATAAGCGGTTGATACAGGCAATGCACCTTTTGAATGAGAAAGAACGGGAAGTGATGTATCAGCGTGTATTTGAGGAGCGAGACTTCAAGGAAATAGGTGAACTGAACCAGATGACGGAAGATCAATGCAAATGGATGTATTATGGTGCAATCCGAAAAATCAGAAGAAAGATGGGAGGAGAAAAGTAATGGAATTTAGGGAGCTTTTATACCGGGCGAGAATGGGAGATCAAGAATCTATTATGGAAATCTTTGAAATGTACCGACCACTTCTTGTCAGAAATGCATTGGTAGACGGTTTCTTTGATGAAGATCTGTACCAGGAATTGATTGTAGAATTTTTAAGATGTATCCGGTTTTTCCGGGATGTTGAGTAAGTGAATAACTGAAGGATGGGGCGTGGCAGTATTGTGCCCACGCCCTTTATCTTAAAAGGTGAAACGGAAGGTCAGACAGATACAGCTGCAGACTGAGCTGGTGATAAATTCAAAGTTCCAATCTGCGCAGAGTATCTACTTTTCGTACCTGTATAAAAACAGAAACATAATCCTGTAATGCTGGCTAAAACAATACCAAATGCAGCGGTTCCATCAATGTTAATATTCAGTTTCACATCCAAAGTTTTTCTAAGTTCATTATCCATATTCGGACCTCCTTTTTTGAAAATATTTATGAGAGCTTCTTGATTTGCATTATAAGCCATGTGGGTGTAAAATACCATTACCCAAAACGGTCAAAAATGTCCGTATTAGGAGGTGGAAAATGGCAAATAAGAAATCTAAGAAAGAACCATTTCAGTGGGAACGGTTTCTTGCAGCTAAAAGAAGAGCTAAAATCAGTATTACGAAATTAGGATCAAGAGATGACGGCATCGGGTGGTCTGAAAAAACAATCCGGCGTGCAAAGGCGGATGGAGAAATAAATCCGGAGATATTAGAAGCGCTGGCAAAACGACTGGACATTGATCCCGACTACTTGCGGGGAAAGTATGATCATGTTTACGATCTAATAGCTGCCAGTCTTGATGAGGGACAGCGGGAAAGTTATTTAAAGAAAATGCTGGATCCTGGACGCTATCCATATTATAGGGGGAAGAATCAGATAAAACTGTATGAAGGTTATATGGATGGAATTCTAATGCTCCATGGGATTTCTAGTCGCCAGTATGATGAATTATTACCGGAAAAGAGGAAGGCATTTCAAATAGATATAGAGAGGGCAGTTGGAGCCGTCATAGAAAAATATTTTGAATGTGATGGTCGGGGACAGAGTGGGATTCCAGATTTGTATTCTTTAGAGGCGCAGATAGAGTGCTATGAGCCGGAACAACCGGAAGAACCAAATGATAGGACATTCTTTGGTTATAAAGATAGATTTAGTGAAAGAGAATACAATGATAAATAAAATCGAGAGAAAAAGTTTTATTTCGTGAGGTTTCTGTGACATTTGGGTGATACTCTAAAAAGAAAAAGGATGTGATACGATGCATATTTTAGTAGTCGAAGATGACCACTTGTTAAATAATACGTTATGCTATAACTTAAACACCGCTGGATACAAGGTGGATTCTGCGTTATGCAAGCAGGAAGCAGAAAACTATATTGAGAAACAGAAGTATGAGCTGATTGTACTGGATGTAAATCTGCCGGATGGGAATGGTTTTGATTTCTGCAGGGAGGTAAAAGAGCGCTGTCCGGAGACTGCGGTGATTTTTCTGACCGCAAATGATATGGAAAGCGATATGCTAAAAGGCTATGAACTGGGAGCCGATGATTATGTGACAAAGCCATTTCCCATGAGTGTCTTTCAGAAGAAACTGGCTGCATTGTTAAGCCGAATTGCAAAACAGTCGGAAGAAGATAAATATAATGATGGAACATTCGCCATTGATTTTAAAGAAATGACGGCTTCACTAGCGGGAAAAGCGTTGGTGTTTACCCCGCTGGAATACCGTCTGCTTAAAATCTTTACGAAGAATCCGCAAAATGTATTAACCCGGCAGATGCTTTTGGAAAGACTGTGGGATATTGATGAGAACTTTGTGGATGAACATGCACTGACAGTGGCGGTCAGCAGAGTAAGAAATAAGATTGAGACCAACGGACAGCAGTATATTAAAACGGTCTATGGTATGGGATATATGTGGGTGGGAGGTGTGCAGAAATGAGACGAAAAAATCATCTTTCCATCAATCATATCTGCATCTTCTTAGGACTGGTGTTATGGATAGCAGCCATCGGGATTAGCATTGCTGTATTGTGGATGACCAGAAATGTAGTTGCCACCTTGAGTGTATTGGGCTTTGGTGTGTTTGCGTTTGGCTGCGGAGTGCTTTTTGTAAGGATTGTCCGGAAAAAATTGGTCTTATTTTCCGATCAGCTTTGTGAACTGTTGGATGGAATGATGTCCGGGAAAGAGGAACTGCCGGGAGAGAGACAGCAAGAGGAAGGGTTGTTTTATAAAATTCATTACCGTTTGAAGCGACTGTACGAGGTCATGCAGGAGAACCGGAATCACATTGCAAAAGAACGGGAAGATTTGCAGGAGTTGATTTCTGACATTTCTCATCAGGTCAAGACACCCATTGCAAATCTAAAAATGATCAACAATACGCTGGTGGAGCAGAAAGTTCCAGAGCAGAAACAACAGGAATTTTTGACAGCACAGAGCAGTCAGCTGGACAAGCTGGATTTTCTGATGCAGGCAATGATCAAAACCTCCCGATTGGAAACGGGCGTGATTTCTCTGGAGCAGAGGGAACAGTCGATTTACGAAACGCTGGCGGCAGCACTGGGCGGGATTTTCTTAAATGCAGAGAAAAAGAAGATTGATGTGCAGGTAGACTGCCCGGAGGGATTGTTGGTTTCTCATGACCGGAAGTGGACCACAGAAGCTTTGTTTAATATTTTAGATAATGCAGTGAAGTACACACCGGAGGGTGGAAACATCTGGGTATCGGTGGAATGCTGGGAAATGTATGTAAAGATTGACATTACAGATAATGGAATCGGAATTTCTGAAGAGCATCAGGGAACGATCTTCAAACGGTTTTATCGGGAGGATACGGTACACGATGCAGAAGGAATCGGAATTGGACTGTATCTTGCCCGTGAAATTATCTCACTTCAGGGCGGGTATATCGTGGTGTCCTCCGAGCAGGGAAAAGGTTCTACGTTTTCGGTGCGTCTCCTGAGAAAATAGGAGGAAAAGTTGAAATGTCACAGGATTGTGACATTTCAGCCCCAAAAACAGCGAAATTTCTTTGTTTTCGTGACATTTCTGTGAGGTTTGGTCGTTACAATAAGGATAACAAAAAGAAAGGATGGTGTTCGTATGAATATCTTAGAAACGACTGAACTGAAAAAATATTATGGAAAAGAGCCAAATATCACAAAGGCATTGGATGGAATTTCACTTACAGTAGAAAAGGGGGAATTTGTTGCGATTGTGGGAACTAGTGGTTCCGGTAAGACTACCCTGCTCAATATGATTGGAGGATTGGATAATCCTACATCTGGTAAAGTTGTCATAAATGGAAAAGATATATCCAAATTTAATGATGAACAACTGACGATTTTCCGGCGCAGAAATATAGGTTTTGTATTTCAGAATTATAATCTTGTTCCGGTGCTGAATGTTTATGAAAATATTGTGCTGCCCGCAGAATTGGATGGAAATCATGTAGATAAAAATTTCCTGAAAGAAGTTGTACGGCTTTTAGTTTTGGAAGATAAATTGAATAATATGCCAAGTGAGTTATCTGGTGGTCAGCAACAACGAGTTGCCATTGCAAGAGCATTGATTACAAAGCCGATGTTGGTACTTGCAGACGAACCGACAGGAAATTTGGATAGTAAAACAAGTTGTGATGTACTTGGATTATTGAAGGTTACCAGTGAGAAATTACATCAGACATTAGTTATGATTACCCATAACAGTGAAATCGCACAGCTTGCGGATCGTATTATCCGAATTGAAGATGGACGGATTGTACAGTAAGGGGGGGGCTGAAATATGAATGACATTCTATTTGGAAATAACAATACAGAGGTAATCAAACGATTATCAAAACGATATTTTCGGAAAAATAAAACCCGTAATATAGCGGCAATTTTAGCGATTGCACTTACAGCGTTTTTGTTTACGGCTGTTACTTCACTTGCGTTTAGTATAAGTTCTTCTCTCCAACAATCCATGCAAATGCAAAAAGGCAGTAAGGCAGACGGAACATTGGGCTATATGACAGAAGAACAGTATGAACAACTTGCTAATAGTGATTTTGTGGAACAGGCAGGTCATAGGCGGGTTTTGGCTTATGCCAGCAATACCATAGGTCATGCGATTGAAATTAACTATGCAGATGATGCACAGCAGGAATTGACTTTCTGTACACCGACGCATGGAAAAGCACCGCAAAAAGCAAATGAGATTACAACGACAGACCTTGCTCTTGAAGATTTGGGCGTGGAACCGGAAATTGGAGCGACTGTCCCGGTAGAATTTGAAGTGCGCGGGAAGACCTATCATTACGATATGGTGCTTTCCGGCTGGTGGGAGGCAAGCCATGACAGCGTTAGCTTGATGATTGTGTCAGAGGAGTTCGTGAAAGAAAATCCGGAACTCTTTCAAAATACGTATTCCGAAGATCAAGAAATGGCAGGACTTACATTTTCTGAAGTAGTGCTGAAGGATAAAGGAAACGTCAAAGGTCAGCTAGAGGATTTTGCACATTCGATTGGTGGAAACACGGAAGATATGAATGCTGAAAACTTTATTCTTTGTAGTGAGAATCAGATGTCGCAGGGATTGAGCTCGTCAGATTCCATCATATTTGTGGTCGCTTTTGTATTACTCTTTGTAGTGTGCGGTTATTTGCTGATTTACAATGTTTTTGATATTTCTGTTATGCAGGATGTCCGGCAGTATGGATTATTGAGGACTATCGGAATGTCCTCAAGACAGATTAAAAAAATGGTAAGAAAACAGGCGGTCTGGCTGACGGTGATTGGTCTGCCGATTGGATTGGCAGGAGGTTTTCTGGCAGGCTGGCTGATGTTGCCGTTTGCAATGAAATTTGTTAGCTTTGAACAAAAAACAGCCGGAGCAGCCACACAGGTTTCTGTTTCTCCGCTAATCTTTGTTTTGGCGGCTCTGTTTACAATTTTAACGGTATATATCAGTACAAGAAAGCCTTCCAATAAGGCAGCAAAAATATCTCCGTTAGAAGCAATCCGATATACGGAGCAGGAGAATGGCAAAAAGAGACGAACGAAACGCACCCGCGGCGCAAGGCTTTCCAATATGGCATTTGCGAATTTCGGGCGAAATAAGCGGCGCGCGGTATTTATTGTAACGTCACTGCTTTTGTGTATCGTTATGGTCAATTCGGCGCTTGTCATTACTCAGAGCATGGATGCAGAAAAGTTTATCAGCCGGAGTACAAAGACAGATTATACTGTATATAATTCTGTTGTGGCAAATATTTACGAGGGATTTCAGTATCATTCAGATGCACTCTCCGCCGATGCTGTTGAGGCAATCAATCGGCAGGGGGCGGAGAATGGAAGATATTTATACCGCAACACATTGGATGATACGAATGTTCAGGTGGACTATGGATTTGGCGTTGCGTGGGATGAAAGGAGAGACTTAGAGGACGGCGGAGTGGATAAGGTCTATGACAAACATGCCTGCCGTGCAGCATCCAAAACAGATGAACTTGTCTATGGAAATGTTTTAGGAGTATCTGAACGGTTTCTTGAGGATCTCAAGATTTTTGAGGGAGAAACGGATGCAGAGGTGCTGAAAGAAAAAATGCAGACCGGAAACTATGTGATCGTGGGATGCAGCATGGACAATCTGACGGGAGAGCCGACGGAGACGCCGCTTACAAAGCTTCTTGAGGTCGGAGACAGCATCTCCTTTTATGAAGACGGAGAACTCGTTAAGAAGTGTACGGTTCTTGCAAAAGCGGTTACGGTAGGAATGGAAACAGAAACAAATAATTCTACCACATCTCAAATGAAGATCGGCGGAGACGCACCGTATCTTTATATGACAGACAAGATGTTTGAACAGATCTATGAGGATCCGACACTGTTTAGCTATGGCTTTGATGCCGGCAAGGGACAGGAAGCGGAAATGGATGCATTTTTAAGTGATTATACAGAGCAGAATACATCGGTTGCATATACGTCCACAGGGCTGATGAGAGAGCAGATGAAAAGCCTGCAGAATATGGTACTGCTGGTGTGCGGAATGATTGCAATGATTATGGGTTTTGCCGGATTGGTCAATTTTACGAATATGATGATCTCCAGTATGATTGCACGAAGTCATGAGTTTGCAACCATGCGAAGTATTGGTATGACGCACCGCCAACTGAAGAAATTGATGATCTATGAGGGTGTGTATTATGCCGTTGCAGCAGGTGTCTTTGGATGTGCAGCGGCGGCAGCCTTGACGATAACTGTTTTGAAAAATGCGTTAAACTCCCCGTCTATGTGGTTCTTTACTTTGAAGTTTACCATTGTTCCGGCAGTTCTTGTGGGAATCGTGTACTTGATTTTAGCAGTAATTATTCCGCTGCTTGTGGTGCGCTTCTTCCATAGAGGAACCGTTGTGGAGCAACTGAGAGGGACAGAATAAATGGTAGTTGGGAGGCTTTTATATGGCAATACTTGAAACAAAAGATTTACGAAAAATATATGGTAGTGGTGAGAACGAAGTACGTGCGCTGGACGGAGTATCAATTTCCATAGAAGAAGGTGAATTTGTAGCCGTTGTAGGTACCTCCGGCAGCGGCAAATCCACCCTGCTTAATATGCTTGGCGGCTTAGACCGTCCTACTTCAGGAAGCGTTACAATCCGGGGAAAAGAACTTTTGAACATGAAAGATGAAGAACTGACGATTTTCAGACGAAGGAATATCGGTTTTGTCTTTCAGAATTATAATCTGCTTCCTGTCCTCAATGTGTATGAGAATATTGTGTATCCCATTGAGATTGACGGTGGCAGGACAGATACAGATTTTGTGAAAGAGATTATTCACGCTCTTGGTTTGCAGAAGAAACTGAGGAATCTGCCAAATAATCTTTCCGGAGGTCAGCAACAGAGAGTTGCGATTGCTCGGGCTTTGGCAACAAAGCCTGCGATTATTTTGGCAGACGAACCTACGGGAAACTTGGACTCTAAAACAAGTATGGACGTGATTTTGCTGATGCAGTCGCTTAGTCATGAGTTCGACCAGACGATCCTTATGATCACCCATAATGAGGAGATAGCGAGGATGGCAGATCGTATCATTCGCATTGAGGATGGTAAGGTTCTTTCGGGAGGTGTGAGGTATGCACGCTAACCGGAATAAAAAAGCTGTAAAGCGTGTGGAAAGAGGGATGATGAAAGCAAACCGCATAAGGAATCTGTTTGCGGTATTTGCAATCATCCTCACCACGTTCATGATTACCACCGTATTTAGCTTAGGAATTAACTATGCGGAGAACATGAAGTTAATGCAGGTACGTACCGAAGGGACAACCGCTGACGTTTCTCTTGCGATGCCGACCAAAGCCCAGGAACAGCAGATTCGGGACTTGGAGTACGTAAAAACGGTTGGAATGCAGTATATGGTCGGCTCTGTCACAGAGAAGAATGACGAGGGGCGTGAACTTTCTATCGCGCTTCAATATTACGACAATACAGAATGGGAAGAACATTATCAAGAAGCAATCAAAGATTTAGAAGGGAAATATCCTTCCGATGAAAATGAAATCATGCTGTCAGAGGATGCCCTTTCGCAGTTAGGAATTACAGAACCAAAACTGAATATGGAAGTTCCTCTGTCCTACTACGACAAAAACGGGGAGCAGGAGAGAACCTTCACCTTGAGTGGATGGTTTCACTCCTATACAGGCACGGGAATGGGATTTGTTTCCAAGGAGTATTGCAAAAATGCAGGCTATACAATGGCAGAGGATGGAGTCCTTTCTTTATCGCTGAAGAAAATGCCAGATGATTTTATGCGGATTCAAAGAGATGTGGAGTTAAATGAAAATCAATCTTTTAGCGGTGCGGTTTCCATGAAATCATCAAGCGGCTCCGTCATCGCAATGGAAATCCTTTTGGTCTTTTTTATCATTGGAAGTGGCTATTTGCTTATTTATAACGTTCTGTATATTTCCATTTCAAAGGATACCCGTTTTTATGGTTTGATGAAAACGATGGGGACAACGCAGGCGCAGATTAAATCTCTGGTGAAAAGTCAGGCAGTGAAGTTTGCCTGTATCGGGATTCCCATTGGTATTTTGTTAGCAACTGTCGTTTCTTTTGGAATTGTTCCCTTTGTTTTGAATCAGGGATTTGAGGAAGGCAAGTCGATGATGGATGCAGAGGTGTTCTTTCACCCGCTGATCTATATTCTGTCCATCCTCTTTTCAGCAGTAACGGTCTGGATTGCCTGCAATGCACCTGCAAAAGCAGCTGCGAAAATTTCACCGGTAGAAGCGCTGAAATTTCAGAACTTCGCACCGAAGAAAACGAAAAGTAGAAATTCCACTAATGGTGGCAAGCTGCATGTGATGGCGTTCCATAATGTCTTCCGAGATAAGAAACGTGCAATCCTTGTATTTATGTCTCTGTTTATGGGGATTACTATGATCTTAGGCGTGAATGGGATTGTAGGAAGTGTCAAAGGAGAAAACTATATTAAAAAATATTATGATTATTCTTTTGAATACACCGATATCCAGTTTGAGCAGCCGGAACAGCCCAATAAAGAGGTTCCGCAGTTTGATGAGCATTTTGTAAAGCAGATCGAGCAGATTGACGGAATTAAAAGAGTAGATACGCGTAAGACCGTCTGGGCAAGCATTGACTTTGACGAAGCGGCTTTGGAAGATTTTATGAAAATCAAATATGAGGACAGCGGTTATAAAGCGGATGGGAAATCCTATGATCAAATGTTGACATCGTTAAGAGGATATGCAGATGCCGGTGAGTACGGCTGCTACATTACGACACTGAATAATGATGAGGCTTTGGAAGAATATAACGCAAACCACTCAGATAAGCCGATAGACATAGAAGCGTTCAAGCAGGGTAAGACAGCGATTTCGGGAACAGATAATGATTATTTTTCACCGAATGCAGCGTTAGTCGGAAACACGCTGACGTTGACCGCCGACAGCACAGACGGAAAGGCAATGGATTTTCTGATTGATGGTTCATTTAAGTATGATGATTATGAGGATAACCTTACCGAAGGAATTGATAGACGTAAGTTTGTTGAGATTGTACCGGATATCCTCTTTGTCAGCGAAGCCGGTATGGAACGACTGACAAAAGAACCGATTATTTCGGCGCTTGGTGTTGACGTTCAAGATACAGATGACATTGAGCGAATCGATACGGAACTGAAAGCAATCAATAACACGCTGACTACATCGGAATGGCAGTTTGAGAGCCCGGTCAACAGGATGGAAATGTTCGACCAGATGTTTTATTCTATGAATTTATTGGGAAATGGCGCGGCAGTATTGCTCATTGTCATCGGTCTGGTTAATTTCGTCAACGTGATGTTGACGGGCGTAGTGGCAAGGAAAAATGAGTTTGCCATTATGGAAAGTATCGGTACCACGAAAAAGCAGATTGTGAAAATACTGACCTTAGAAGGCGGGATTTATGCATTGATCTCTACGCTGCTGATTATGACTTTCGGAAACGCATTTCTATTCCTGGTAGCAAGGGCAGTGCCGAATATGGTAGATTATGCAGTATTTGAATACCCGGTTGCCCTTGTGATTGGCTTGATCGCAGCAATCTTTGTAATCTGTCTGAGTGTTCCGGCGATTGTCTATAAGGCAATTTCGGATGAAACGGTGATTGAACGACTGCGTAATTTTGATAACTAAATAGATTTATAGAAAGGCTGCGGACAGAATAAACAATCAGAAAGAATCAAGGCAGGTGATGCGGATGGGAAAATCGTAATTTTATCTGTTCCAGACACCAAAGAAGATATACTGAAGAAAATCCTGGAGGCAGTAGAAGGTTCGGCTGATGTAGAGGACCGGACGCTACCTTCAGAAAAAATAGAACTGGCAGATCTGCAGATTTTACTTCCAGAAAAGACGGTTTATCGGAATGGGCAGGAAATTCTGCTCAAGCGTCACGAATTTGACATCTTAGTGTACCTTGCCGGGCATCCGGGCTGGATACGCTCCAAAGAACAAATCTACGATGCAGTTTGGACAGAAGAAGTCATGGACTATGAAAATGCAGTCATGTGGTGCATCAGCCAGCTTAGGAAGAAACTGGGGAATAACCCGAAAGGAAGTTCTTATATTAAAACCGTTTGGGGTGTAGGATATAAATTTAATTCTGGGATTTAAAAGAAAAGCGGTACTGGTTGAAAATCAGTGCTGCTTTTGTTAAAAAAGAGTTTGGGGGTGAATAAATGGAACAAATAAAACATCCTAGACAAAGTTTATCTCTCAAAAAAATCCTTGCTCTCTATGTACTTGTTTCTATTCTAGTTGCTCTTTTTCTTTCCGTAGCGACTTTTTCTATATGTAATACTACTGTTGAAAGCATTAGAGCTTCGTATCATATATCCGGTGAAAAATATTATTTAACGAATGAGCAAAGGGAACGGTTTGGTGAAGGTGCTTATATTAGTGATGTCCAAGATCCATTGTATAAACAGGATGAGCATGCAATCATCACTTTTGAAACAATTCCCGTACTTGCAGCACCTATCTATTTTTCACTATGCATTATTGCTGCTATGTTACTTTTTTATAGAAACAATCTGAAGAAACCGTTTGAGGAATTATGGGTAGCATCTGAAAAAATAGCAAACAATGACTTAAATATCTTTATTGATTATGATAGGAAAGATGAATTAGGGAAGATATGCACAGCTTTTAAAATGATGCGAACAACTCTCGAAGACAATTTTTCTAAAATGTGGAGACAAGTTGAATAACGAAAAGAACTCAATGCTACATTTGCTCATGATCTGCGAACACCTCTTACTGTCTTAAAGGGTTACAATGATATGTTACAAGATAGCGATAATCCACAGACACGAAGAATCGCTGTTACAATGAGTAAGAATATTTCTCGCATAGAACACTATGTGAGCAGCATGAGTAACCTTAGACGTATGGAAGAGACGTTACCAGTATGCAAAGAAATACCATTACAGTCATTTATATCTTCTTTGTATGAAAACGCAAAAATTGTATGCGAGAAAAATGGAAAGAATTTGCTCCTGCAGAATAATATATCTGTTTCAAAAGTAGCGCTTGATAGCACATTTATTACACAGGTATGCAGTCATTTGATCTCCAATGCTGTTCGATATGCCAGGACGCAAGTAACGATGTCAATTTCTTCGGATAATAATGGGTTCCTACTTTCTGTATCAGATGATGGGGAAGGGTTTCACAAAAGCAGTCTGCTAAGAGCCACAGATCCGTATTTCACAGAGAAAAGTGATTCTGAGCATTTAGGACTTGGACTTTATATTTGTAGGGTGCTTTGTAAACTTCACAATGGGTATTTGAAAATTGCAAATACTGCAGATGGGGCAAAGGTATCTGCATATTTCAAAAGTCCTGATTCATAAATGAAAATAGGTCTTCGAACTGTTATATATGAAAAACGTTTTGTGATGTAGGATATAAATTGAGTCGTGGATTGTAAGAAGAAAGCGGTGCTGCATGTGGGCAGTACCGCTTTCGATATGGTATATTAGTTTATTTGAGTTCCAGAAAGATTTAGTTGTTTATGGAGAGAAAGTGCCATAAACAGACTGATAAGAAAAGAAAGGACATCAGCGATTGGCTGTGCGTACAAAATTCCATTTAATCCCCAGATGGAGGGAAGAATGAGAATAACAGGGATAAAGCAGATTCCTTGTCTGCATGCCCCAAGTAAAAAGCCTTCTTTTCCTTTCCCCAATGCAAGGAAAAGAGAAGAATACACTGTGTAATAGCCAAAAAGCATAAAAGTAATACCGTTGATGCGTAAGGAATTAGCTCCGATGTGGATCATTTCTACATTTCCGGTTGTAAATTGTGAAACGATTTGTGTTGGAAAGAGGAAAAAACCAAAGCCTACAACGACACAAAAAATCGTTGACCAGAGGATTGAGGTTTTGATTGCCTGGCGCAGTCGTTCATATTTCTTTGCACCATAGCTATATCCTGCAATGGGCTGGAATCCTTTAATAAAGCCGAATACAGTCAGACTACCCATAGAAACAAGCCGGGTAACAACACCCATTCCGGCGATAGCTGCATCTCCATAAGTACCGGAAGCATTGTTGATTAGAGAAATGGAAAGGCTTGTTAATAGTTGAAATACAAGGGTAGGTACTCCAATTTTGAATATTTCTGAAAAAATCTCTTTGGAAAAGGAACAGTCTTTTAGGCGGAAACGAAAAATACTCTTTTTGCTGAAAAGGTAGTATAGATAAACGAGTGTAGATACTACTTGTGAAATCGCAGTTGCAATGGCTGCACCTGCAACACCCAAATCAAAGGTATAGATAAAAATCGGATCTAAAGCGATATTCAGGATTGCTCCAGTCAGCAGGGCAAGCATTGTAGTTTTAGCGGCGCCCTCACTTGTGACAATATTGTTCATGGTAACATTAAATACATTGAAAATACAAGAAATAATATAAATTCCTGCATAGGTCATTGCGTAAGGAAGAATGCTTTTGGTTGCACCGAGAAGAATTAAAATAGGCTTCAAGAATACAACACAGAATAGAATGAGAATGATACCTATGGTTAAACTGCAATAGAGAGAAGTGCTTGCAACTTTATTCGCCTGTTCCTCTTTCCTCTGTCCTAATAGCCGTGAAATATAGGATGCTGCTCCGTTTCCAAATAGTAATCCCAAACCGACAACAACTTGTCCAAGAGGGTAAACGATAGAAATTGCACCCATTTGACTTTCCCCTAGTCCGCCGACAAAGTATGCGTCCACAAGGTTGTACAAAGCATTGATCAACATTCCGATCATGGTTGGAATTCCCATAGCCAAGAGCGCTTTTGCAACAGGTGCATTTCCAAGTAATTCCATTTTCTGTTTTTGATTGTTCATAATGTGTAACTCCTTTCACTTGACATATAATATAAAATATACTACTATAAAATATAGTAATTGAAATGCAAAAGATATACTACTATAATTTATAGTAATTGTCAAGAAGGAAGGAGAAAAATAAATGGCGACCATTGACTTAATCGTGTTAGGAATGTTAAAAAAAGAGGAATTAAGTGCTTATGATATTCAAAAACTGGTGGAATACCGGAATATCTCAAAATGGGTAAAGATCAGCACGCCTTCTATTTATAAAAAAGTGATTCAGTTAGAACAGAAAGGCTTGATTTCCAGCCGAACGGAAAAGGAGGGAAATATGCCGGAAAAAGCAGTATATTCTTTAACGGAAAACGGAGAGATAGAGTTTGAAAAATTGATGCACGAAATTTCTAAAAAGCCAATCCATCTGTTTTTGGATTTCAATGCTGTTATCGTAAACTTAGAGAGCATGCCAAAAGAAGAACAGAGGGAATGCCTGGAAGAGATAGAAATGAATATAGATATTCTTTTAAATTATTTGGAAAATAATCAGAAGTTGAAAGAAAAAGCAGAGGATGTTCCAGCAACAGGTATGGCGGTACTTTGTCAACAGATTACATTGGCACAGGCAATTAAGGCATGGATTGACACATTAAAAGAGGAGCTTCAGTAATTGAGAAAAATAGTATAGTCAGAAGTTTACTATATTAAAAATTAGAATCATTTGTGAGAGGTGATATGTATGGGGAAGTTCTAATTTTATCTGTCCCAGATACACAAGAAGATATATTGAAGAAAATCCTGAAGGCAGTAGAAGGTTCTGCAGATATAGAAGATCGGACGTTACCTTCAGAAAAAATAGAACAAGGAGATCTGCAGATTTTACTTCCAGAAAAGAAGGTTTATCGGAATGGGCAGGAAATTCCGCTTAACCGACATGAATTTGACACGTTAGTTTATCTTGTTAGGCATCCGGGCTGGGTTCAATCCAAAGAACAAATTTATGAGGCAGTCTGGACAGAGGAAGTAGAGAATTATGAGAATGCGGTCATGTGGTGCATCAGTCGGCTTCGGAAGAAGCTGGAGCCGGATCCGGACAGACTGCAATATGTCCATACTGTAAAAGGTGTAGGTTATAAGTTTGAGTATCATCCAATAAGTGAATAAATGAAAGATAAGTCGGCAGTTTTTGGATAAACTGCCGGCTTTGCTTATGTGGCAATATTGTTTGATTTTGTGTGGATAGAGAAAAATCCTTGTGCTACAATATCTGATTAGAGGAGATGAAACAGCATGAATAAAAATATGAAAACTTATAAATCGTTGATTGAATATATGTATGGGAAGTGTTAGAGATGAAACGGGAAGAAATTTTTGAATATGTAAATAAGCAGTATGGATCAATTCCGGAATATCTCTGGAGGAGTTCTCCAAAGAGTGCAATTCTTCGACATAAGAATGGAAAATGGTATGCAGCTATTATGCGGGTTGAAAAATCCAAACTGGGATTAAAAGAGGATGGAGAGGTAGAAATCATCAATGTGAAATGTGAACCGGATATGGTGAGTTTGCTGACACAGACGTATGGTTTCCTTCCAGGCTATCACATGAATAAGAAATACTGGATTACCATGCTGTTGGATGGAAGTGTGAGTGAGGCAAAAATATTGGATTTTCTGGATATGAGTTATGATTTGATTGATAGAAAGTGATAATAGTGTGAGCAGTTGATATGCTAGTTGATATTAGAAAGGTACGGAGTTATGTCATGAATAGAATTTTAATTATAGATGATGATAAGGAATTATGTACATTGATTAAACGCAGTGTGTGTGCGGAGAATATCGAAGCAGATATTTGTAATACAGGAAGAGAAGGAATCCAACAGTTAAAAGAACAGGAGTATCAGCTTGTAATTTTAGATGTGATGATGCCGGGGATGGATGGGTTTGAAACATTAGAAGAAATCCGGAAAGAATATAGTTTGCCAATTTTGATGTTTACAGCGAAAAATGATAGTGCATCTAAAGTAAAGGGATTACGAGCAGGTGCAGATGATTACCTGACAAAACCATTTGATATGGATGAGCTGATTGCAAGAATTGTTTCTCTTATTCGCCGCTATACACGCTTTAATCAGCAGGAGGACATACAGCAGCTTACTTTTGAAGGTTTGAAAATTGATATTGATAACCGCTGTATTACAACGGAGAATGGAATGTTTGAACTTCCACCAAAGGAGTTCGATTTGTTGTTGTTTTGTGCGAAAAATCAGGGCAAGATATTGACGAAACAGCAGATATATGAATCTGTTTGGGGAGAAGAGTATGTTTATGATGACAGCAATATTATGGCAATTATTAGCCGACTTCGGAAGAAACTAGAGGTAAATCCCGGAAAACCGAAATATATTCAGACGATCAAGGGAATCGGATACCGTTTTAATAAGGAGGTATGAGTATATGCAGGTAATGATTGTTTTATCGGTTGGAGTGAGTATCATTACTATATTATCTGCCTGTTTTATCCTGCGGCGTGTAAAAAAGCAGATTATGGAAATGACAGAGGCATTGCATGATGTAAAAGAAGGAAATGGGAACCGGCGGATTTTATCGGCTGCAAATGAGTTAGTTGCTCCGCTTGCTTATGAAATGAATGAGATCATTGTATCTTATGAAAACAGGCTTTCTAAAGTAAGGCAGGCAGAAGAAACGAACCGTCAGCTGATGACCAGCCTTTCCCATGATGTCAGAACACCTCTTACAACTCTGATTGGTTATCTTGACGCAGCGCATAAAGGAATTGTTATAGGAAAAGATCGTGATGAGTATATCGAAACGGCTCGGAGAAAAGCGTATGACTTAAAGGAATATATTGATGTGCTTTTTGATTGGTTCAAATTGAATTCTGATGAATTTTCTATGGAAATAGAAGTGGTGGAAATTGCAGAACTGACAAGAAATATTTTGATCGATTGGATACCGGTATTTGAAGATAAACAGATAGAATATAACATTGATATACCGGAACAGCCATTTCGGGTAAAGCTTGATATGGACAGTTACATGCGGATTTTAAACAATTTGATTCAAAATGTGCTTTCACATAGCCAGGCAGATAGATTAGGAATTACCATGCAAAAACAGAAAGAAACTGTACAGATTTTTTTAGAGGATAACGGTATCGGGATTGGGAAAGAAGACCTAAAGCATATTTTTGAACGACTTTATAAATGTGATAAAGGGCGATCTGAAAAAGGAAGTGGTCTTGGACTATCTATTGTATATCAGCTTGTAGAGAAAATGAATGGTAAAATAACAGCAGAAAGTGCAGAAGGAAAAGGAACGGTGTTTATTGTTACATTTCCACTGCTTTAGGACTCTCGCTTTTGTGGCGGGAGCCTTTATTTTCATATTGATGTTAGCATTGTGGAAAAAAGAGATTAAATGCAAGGTTAATGCAAGGGCATTGCAAGGTTAGTGCAAGACTGGTGTGATAGAATATCCACAGAACAGGAGGTTTGAATATGAATAAGTACATTATTGAAACAAAAAATCTTACAAAGAAATATGGTTCACAAAAAAGTGTGGCTGACTTGAATATCCATGTGCAGAGAGGCAGGATTTATGGTCTGCTCGGAAGAAACGGAGCAGGAAAAACAACGACTATGAAGATGCTGCTCGGACTTACCAAACCAACGTCCGGCGAAGTGAAAATATGGGGAAAAGATTTACAAGGAAATGAAAAAAAACTGTTGCCGCGTATTGGAAGTTTGATTGAGTCCCCTGGCTTTTATCCGAATCTGACTGCAACTGAGAATTTGCGTATTTTTGCTACACTTCGTGGAGTTCCTAACAATCATGCGATTCAAGATGCTTTGGATTTGGTGGGATTACCTTACAAAGATAAAAAATTGTTTTCGCAATATTCTTTGGGAATGAAGCAGCGTTTGGCGATTGCACTTGCGGTTATGCATGATCCGGAATTGTTGATTTTGGATGAACCGATCAATGGGCTTGATCCGATAGGAATTGCAGAGGTACGTTCTTTTATTCGTGATCTTTGTGATGTGAGAGGAAAGACAATATTGATCTCTAGCCATATTCTTTCGGAAATCGCATTGCTGGCAGATGATATAGGAATTATTGATCATGGAATCTTGTTAGAAGAAGAGAGCCTTGCAGAGTTAGAGCAAAAAAGCAGTAAGCATATTCGATTTACAATTTCTGATACCGCACAAGCGGCAAGGATTTTGGAACATAAGTTTCATGAAAATCAATTCTCGATTCAGGATGATCATAATTTAAGGCTGCATAATCTTGAGCTGCCGGTAGGAAAGATTGTGACAGCCTTTGTAGAAAATGGATTGGAGGTATCAGAAGCACATACCTGCGAAGAAAGTCTTGAAGATTACTTCAAGCGTGTGACAGGAGGCGAGGGAATTGCTTAAATTAGTGAAATGTGAATTTTTAAAACTGAAGCGGAAAAAGTTTATTCCGTTGGTAATATTGGCAGCTTTTCTTTTTCCGATTCCATTGACATATTTAATGACAACCCCATCCATGATGGAACGATATGTAGATAAAGCGGATGCATTTGACGGATTGTTTAATATGGTACTTGGATATGGTATTCAATTTTTACTACCATGTCTGATTGGCGTGATTGCGGCAATGTTGTTTTTTATGGAACGTGATAATGATACATTTAAAAATCTGCGTACAATTCCAGTTACCAGTACACAAATGGTTCTTGCCAAAATACTTGTATTATTTTTCTTTGGCATTGTTTTTTGTGTAGCGTCTACGATTGTAACTATTTTGTGTGGACTTGGTACATTAGAAGTGTATGGGATTGGATATAAGTTGTTTTTAGCAGTTGAAACAGGAATTTTTATTACGGCAGGTACGCTGCCACTGATTGTTTTAGTTGTGTTTTTCAGTAAGACTTATGTTTTTTCTATTTTGTTATGCGTGTTTTACAGTGTGCTGAATATGAGTGCTACTGCATTATTTGATGCACTTCCAAAAACAATATTGTGGATCTTACCGACACCATTGACTACATTTTGGAGCGCCGGGGATATGGCAGAACATGGAATTAGAATGGACTTACAACAGATGACAGGTTTGATTCCATCAACTTTTCAGGTGGTGATTATTCTTGGAATCATGGCAGTTGTGTCTTTCTTCGTGATTGACAGATTATATAAGCAAAGGGGTGAATAAGCATGGTTCGTATCATAAAAACAGAATTTTATAAACTGAAAAGGTACCATATTCTATGGGCGGGCGTTGCGCTTATGTTGTTATCCGTTTTATTGACGTTGTTTACTTCGATGGCAAATGACGGTTCTGTATGGGATTTTGCATATCTTACAGAGCAGGTGATTAAAAACAATATGTCTATGATCTTTCCAATGTGTATTAGTTTAATTGCCGGATACATGATTTCTCGTGAACAGACAGACGATACATTGAAAAATATTCTGACCGTACCGGTTTCTTTTAAGCGACTTCTGACTGGGAAACTAATTGTATGCGGTGTGTTATCTATCGTGTTTGGTTTGATATGTAGCCTGTTTACGATAATTGCAGAACTGATTGTCGGATTTCCGGGTTTTCATTTTTCGGTGTTATTACAGGCTGTTTTACAAATCACTGCGGTAAATTTCTTTTTATATCTTGCAGTTTTGCCAATTATTGTTATTACATCTCGAAAGTCGGGCAGCTTTTTAATTGGAGTTATTGTTGCTTTTGTTTATGGATACGGAGGAATGTTCGCCGCAGGAAATATGACATTAGCAAATATCTATCCGATTACAGCGAGCCTTGGAATGATCCATTATCGCAGTTACGATGCAGCAGTTAGTTGGAATCTTGTATCTTGTACAGTTAGTCTTGCTATTGTCGTTGCAATTTCCGCTGGATTGATTTTGTGTATGAAAGAAAAAGAGCCGAAGCAAGTAAAGAAAAAGGCGAAAAAAGTTGCACCAAAGAAAGGGTGGTAATAATGTCAATGAAGAAAGGTATTGTTTCATTAACTCTATTTCTTTTTGGAGTTTGTACGCTTTCTGGATGTACAAAGGATGAAATTCTTAATCATTATAATAATATTGTTCAGTCTGCCGGATCGGTAGAACTGACCGGAAACTTGTCTTTGCAAGGGAAGAAAGAAAAAGGGATAGATGATTATACGGGAAGTTATCAGGCGGATTATAAAGATTTTTCTAGTACAGAATATCTATTTGGTGGTACTTCGATAAAACGGGAAGCAGGAAAAGAAATTTCAATTACTTGCAATTTGGAAGTAGATGAAGGAACAGCAAAAGTATTTTGGAGTTCAGGAGCAGAGGAGCCAGTAACCTTAATTAACACAACTGGAGAATACAAGAATACTATTACACTCCCAGATGGTGGGAATTACATAGGAATTGAATGTGAAGATTTTACAGGGAATATAAAACTAGAAATTGAATAAAACAGTTTATATACTGAGAACTATTAAAGGAGATGAACTGCATGGAAAAATCTTAATCTTATCTGTACCAGACAGTGAAGAACATATATTGGAGAAAATCCTGAAGGCAGTGGAAGGCTCTGCAGATATAGAGGAACGGACGTTGCTTTTAGAAAAAATAGAACTGGCAGATCTGCAGATTTTACTTTCAGAAAAGAAGGTTTATCGGAATGAGCAGGAAAATCCGCTTAATCGACATGAATTTGATATTTTAGTATATCTTGCCAGGCATCCAGGCTGGGTTCACTCCAAAGAACAAATCTACGATGCGGTTTGGACGGAGGAAGTCATGGACTATGAGAATGCAGTCATGTGGTGCATCAGCCAGCTACGGAAGAAGCTGGGGAATAAATCGAAGGGTACACCTTATATTGAAACAGTTCGGGGTATGGGATATAAATTTAATCATGGGATGAATTAAGAAAAGGAACTGTATAAAAAACAATGCTGTATTGTTTGGAATTCTACTTTTTATCTGGTGATTGTTGACAGTATTTTAGAATGACGGTAGTATAAAAGAATAAGAAAGCTGGTGATGAGGATGTGTCAAAGTAAAAAAAGAAAAAACGATGCTATTCTCCACGCAAAGCCAGTTGAAAAGCGATAATTGCGTGGAGTAGAGAAGAGTCGCTGAGTTTATATTTCTGGCTTTGCTGCTTAGAGTAATATAAGGAGGAAAGCTGTTATGAAATATGTGAATGCTAATACGGTTCTTCCAAGTGCATTAGTGGAAGAATTACAAAAGTATATACAGGCGGAATATCTTTATGTTCCGGCAAAGAGTGAACAACGTAGAGCATGGGGTGAACTATCAGGTTATAAGAAAGAGATTTGTAAACGGAATGAAAGAATCGTTTCGGAATTCCGGAAAGGGGAAACGGTTGCATCACTTGCAGAACGCTATCATCTTTCCGTATATACTATTAGAAAAATTATTTATCAGAAATAATTGTGGAGAGCTACATTTTCGTGGCTCTCTTTTCTATTATTTAAGGCTGTAATGTTTGGTGTATTGAGCAGATTTATGGTTGAGCATAAAATGGAATTGCAAATATAGAAAGTGCAGGAGGACTGATAAAATGGCTGATATGAGAAAAATATATCCGAGAAGTGGAGACAAAAAAACAGTTTATCTGAAAAATGTAATTTCAAATCCGAATACCATCGTAGGAGATTATACGATGTACCATGATACGATCCATGATCCGAAAGAGTTTGAAACAAACAACGTGCTTTATCAATATCCGATTAATCGTGACAAACTGAAAATAGGGAAATTTTGCTCTATTGCCTGTGGCACAAAGTTCCTTTTTAATAGTGCAAACCACGCGCTTGATTCGTTATCTACATATCCATTTCCGTTATTTTTTGAGGAATGGAATCTTGAAAGAGAAAAAGTTACAGATGCATGGGACAATAGAGGAGACATTGTAATTGGAAATGATGTTTGGATTGGCTATGAAGCTGTCATATTATCAGGAGTCACCATCGGAGATGGAGCAATTATAGGAACAAGAGCAGTTGTTACAAAAGATGTGCCGCCATATACGATTGTCGGAGGGGTTCCTGCAAAGCCGATCCGAAAGAGATTTGATGAAAAGGTGATCAAAGAATTGTTAAAGATAAAGTGGTGGGATTGGACGGAAGAAAAGATTGCCAGAAATATAGAACATATTAAAGCCGGATGTATAGAACGGTTGAAATAATTCATAAGAATATTATCCACAAAACTTGACGGTGTAAAGATTAAAAGATATAATGTTTACAGTGTAAAGTTCGGAGGTGGAAAATGAAACATACAACCTATCATCATAAAAATTTGAGAAATGAATTGATTGAGAAAGGGATTGAATTAGTAGAAGAATATGGTATGCAGCAACTTTCTTTGCGAAAGGTAGCACAGGCATGTAATGTAAGCCATGCTGCACCATACAGTCATTTTAAGAACAAAGACGATTTAATTTCAGCGATGCAGAGTTATATTACAGATCAGTTTACGGAACGATTGCAGGATGTGATTGCGAAGTATTCCGGAAAACCTGAGTTTTTATTGGAATTCGGAAAGGCATACGTTTTATTTTTTCTTCAGAATCCTCACTATTTTTCCTTTTTATTTACAAAAGGTAAAATGCAGATCAATTTAGATATTCAAGGGGAAAGTGAAGAAGATTATAAGCCATTTTCAATATATAAAGAACAGGTAATGAAACTGCTTGCTCCGTTAGAACTTTCAGAAGAAAAGAAGCAAGACTATGTGATTTCATTATTCGCTTATATTCATGGACTTACCTCTTTGGCAACGTTTCAAAATGTAAAGTATGCATCAGACTGGGAAGAGAAAATAGAAGATCTGATTTGCACATTTTCGGTAGGAAACGAGGTGGCATCGTGCTAGGAATTTATTTTAGTGGAACCGGAAATACAGAATATTGTGTGAAATTGTTATCTTCACTTTTAGAAGAAGCGGAAACAGTTTCTTTAGAAAATCAATCGGCAGCTAAAAAGCTGGAAGAGAATGATACGATTATATTTGGTTATCCGGTACAATTTTCCAATATACCGTATTTCGTTCGGACTTTTATAGAGAAGAATGGTGAAATCTGGAAAGGGAAAAAGGTTCTTTGTTTAGCTACAATGGGAGCTTTTAGTGGAGATGGTGCCGGATGTGCTGCAAGGTTACTAGAAAAGAAAGGGGCAGTGATCTTAGGCGGAGTACATGTGAAAATGCCTGATTCTGTATGCGACAGTCCATTGTTGAAAAAATCATTTGAGGAGAATCAACAGCTTGTGGAAAAAGCTACTGAAAAGATTGAAAAAGTCGCTTCAGATATAAAAAGGCAGATGTATCCGAAAGAGGGGCTATCTTTTCTGGCGCATGTGATCGGATTGTTTGGACAAAGGCTTTGGTTTTATCGTAAAACAAGGGAATATAATAAAAAACTGAATATTCATGAGAACTGTAATGGTTGTGGAATATGTGCTCAAAACTGTCCGACACAGAATCTTTCGCTGCTTGACGGAAAGGCAGTTGCAGGGAATCGATGTACGATGTGTTACCGGTGTATTAGTAAATGCCCGCAAAAGGCAATCACACTTTTGGGGAAGAAAGTGGTTGAGCAGCATACGATGACAAGGTATGTATAGATAAACTTAAAGGCTAAAAAATTCACCAAATGATTACCAGTTTTCTACCAAATTTTCACCTATTTATTTTGTATGATTTGATTAGGAAGGATTTGATTAAGAAATGTTGGATGAAAAAAATATTGTAGAAACGTTGAATTTGTGAGGTGATGCACATGGGAAAGTTCTAGTCTTATCTGTATCGGATAATGAAGAACATATATTAGAGAAAATCCTGAAGGTAGTGGAATCGTCTGCTGATGTAGAGGACAGGACGCTACCTTCAGAAAAAATAGAACTGGCAGATCTGCAGATTTTACTTCCAGAAAAGACGGTTTATCGGAATGGGCAGGAAATTCTGCTCAAGCGTCACGAATTTGACATCTTAGTGTACCTTGCCGGGCATCCGGGCTGGATACGCTCCAAAGAACAAATCTACGATGCAGTTTGGACAGAAGAAGTCATGGACTATGAAAATGCAGTCATGTGGTGCATCAGCCAGCTTAGGAAGAAACTGGGGAATAACCCGAAAGGAAGTTCTTATATTAAAACCGTTTGGGGTGTAGGATATAAATTTAATTCTGGGATTTAAAAGAAAAGCGGTACTGGTTGAAAATCAGTGCTGCTTTTGTTAAAAAAGAGTTTGGGGGTGAATAAATGGAACAAATAAAACATCCTAGACAAAGTTTATCTCTCAAAAAAATCCTTGCTCTCTATGTACTTGTTTCTATTCTAGTTGCTCTTTTTCTTTCCGTAGCGACTTTTTCTATATGTAATACTACTGTTGAAAGCATTAGAGCTTCGTATCATATATCCGGTGAAAAATATTATTTAACGAATGAGCAAAGGGAACGGTTTGGTGAAGGTGCTTATATTAGTGATGTCCAAGATCCATTGTATAAACAGGATGAGCATGCAATCATCACTTTTGAAACAATTCCCGTACTTGCAGCACCTATCTATTTTTCACTATGCATTATTGCTGCTATGTTACTTTTTTATAGAAACAATCTGAAGAAACCGTTTGAGGAATTATGGGTAGCATCTGAAAAAATAGCAAACAATGACTTAAATATCTTTATTGATTATGATAGGAAAGATGAATTAGGGAAGATATGCACAGCTTTTAAAATGATGCGAACAACTCTCGAAGACAATTTTTCTAAAATGTGGAGACAAGTTGAATAACGAAAAGAACTCAATGCTACATTTGCTCATGATCTGCGAACACCTCTTACTGTCTTAAAGGGTTACAATGATATGTTACAAGATAGCGATAATCCACAGACACGAAGAATCGCTGTTACAATGAGTAAGAATATTTCTCGCATAGAACACTATGTGAGCAGCATGAGTAACCTTAGACGTATGGAAGAGACGTTACCAGTATGCAAAGAAATACCATTACAGTCATTTATATCTTCTTTGTATGAAAACGCAAAAATTGTATGCGAGAAAAATGGAAAGAATTTGCTCCTGCAGAATAATATATCTGTTTCAAAAGTAGCGCTTGATAGCACATTTATTACACAGGTATGCAGTCATTTGATCTCCAATGCTGTTCGATATGCCAGGACGCAAGTAACGATGTCAATTTCTTCGGATAATAATGGGTTCCTACTTTCTGTATCAGATGATGGGGAAGGGTTTCACAAAAGCAGTCTGCTAAGAGCCACAGATCCGTATTTCACAGAGAAAAGTGATTCTGAGCATTTAGGACTTGGACTTTATATTTGTAGGGTGCTTTGTAAACTTCACAATGGGTATTTGAAAATTGCAAATACTGCAGATGGGGCAAAGGTATCTGCATATTTCAAAAGTCCTGATTCATAAATGAAAATAGGTCTTCGAACTGTTATATATGAAAAACGTTTTGTGATGTAGGATATAAATTGAGTCGTGGATTGTAAGAAGAAAGCGGTGCTGCATGTGGGCAGTACCGCTTTCGATATGGTATATTAGTTTATTTGAGTTCCAGAAAGATTTAGTTGTTTATGGAGAGAAAGTGCCATAAACAGACTGATAAGAAAAGAAAGGACATCAGCGATTGGCTGTGCGTACAAAATTCCATTTAATCCCCAGATGGAGGGAAGAATGAGAATAACAGGGATAAAGCAGATTCCTTGTCTGCATGCCCCAAGTAAAAAGCCTTCTTTTCCTTTCCCCAATGCAAGGAAAAGAGAAGAATACACTGTGTAATAGCCAAAAAGCATAAAAGTAATACCGTTGATGCGTAAGGAATTAGCTCCGATGTGGATCATTTCTACATTTCCGGTTGTAAATTGTGAAACGATTTGTGTTGGAAAGAGGAAAAAACCAAAGCCTACAACGACACAAAAAATCGTTGACCAGAGGATTGAGGTTTTGATTGCCTGGCGCAGTCGTTCATATTTCTTTGCACCATAGCTATATCCTGCAATGGGCTGGAATCCTTTAATAAAGCCGAATACAGTCAGACTACCCATAGAAACAAGCCGGGTAACAACACCCATTCCGGCGATAGCTGCATCTCCATAAGTACCGGAAGCATTGTTGATTAGAGAAATGGAAAGGCTTGTTAATAGTTGAAATACAAGGGTAGGTACTCCAATTTTGAATATTTCTGAAAAAATCTCTTTGGAAAAGGAACAGTCTTTTAGGCGGAAACGAAAAATACTCTTTTTGCTGAAAAGGTAGTATAGATAAACGAGTGTAGATACTACTTGTGAAATCGCAGTTGCAATGGCTGCACCTGCAACACCCAAATCAAAGGTATAGATAAAAATCGGATCTAAAGCGATATTCAGGATTGCTCCAGTCAGCAGGGCAAGCATTGTAGTTTTAGCGGCGCCCTCACTTGTGACAATATTGTTCATGGTAACATTAAATACATTGAAAATACAAGAAATAATATAAATTCCTGCATAGGTCATTGCGTAAGGAAGAATGCTTTTGGTTGCACCGAGAAGAATTAAAATAGGCTTCAAGAATACAACACAGAATAGAATGAGAATGATACCTATGGTTAAACTGCAATAGAGAGAAGTGCTTGCAACTTTATTCGCCTGTTCCTCTTTCCTCTGTCCTAATAGCCGTGAAATATAGGATGCTGCTCCGTTTCCAAATAGTAATCCCAAACCGACAACAACTTGTCCAAGAGGGTAAACGATAGAAATTGCACCCATTTGACTTTCCCCTAGTCCGCCGACAAAGTATGCGTCCACAAGGTTGTACAAAGCATTGATCAACATTCCGATCATGGTTGGAATTCCCATAGCCAAGAGCGCTTTTGCAACAGGTGCATTTCCAAGTAATTCCATTTTCTGTTTTTGATTGTTCATAATGTGTAACTCCTTTCACTTGACATATAATATAAAATATACTACTATAAAATATAGTAATTGAAATGCAAAAGATATACTACTATAATTTATAGTAATTGTCAAGAAGGAAGGAGAAAAATAAATGGCGACCATTGACTTAATCGTGTTAGGAATGTTAAAAAAAGAGGAATTAAGTGCTTATGATATTCAAAAACTGGTGGAATACCGGAATATCTCAAAATGGGTAAAGATCAGCACGCCTTCTATTTATAAAAAAGTGATTCAGTTAGAACAGAAAGGCTTGATTTCCAGCCGAACGGAAAAGGAGGGAAATATGCCGGAAAAAGCAGTATATTCTTTAACGGAAAACGGAGAGATAGAGTTTGAAAAATTGATGCACGAAATTTCTAAAAAGCCAATCCATCTGTTTTTGGATTTCAATGCTGTTATCGTAAACTTAGAGAGCATGCCAAAAGAAGAACAGAGGGAATGCCTGGAAGAGATAGAAATGAATATAGATATTCTTTTAAATTATTTGGAAAATAATCAGAAGTTGAAAGAAAAAGCAGAGGATGTTCCAGCAACAGGTATGGCGGTACTTTGTCAACAGATTACATTGGCACAGGCAATTAAGGCATGGATTGACACATTAAAAGAGGAGCTTCAGTAATTGAGAAAAATAGTATAGTCAGAAGTTTACTATATTAAAAATTAGAATCATTTGTGAGAGGTGATATGTATGGGGAAGTTCTAATTTTATCTGTCCCAGATACACAAGAAGATATATTGAAGAAAATCCTGAAGGCAGTAGAAGGTTCTGCAGATATAGAAGATCGGACGTTACCTTCAGAAAAAATAGAACAAGGAGATCTGCAGATTTTACTTCCAGAAAAGAAGGTTTATCGGAATGGGCAGGAAATTCCGCTTAACCGACATGAATTTGACACGTTAGTTTATCTTGTTAGGCATCCGGGCTGGGTTCAATCCAAAGAACAAATTTATGAGGCAGTCTGGACAGAGGAAGTAGAGAATTATGAGAATGCGGTCATGTGGTGTATCAGTCAGCTTCGGAAGAAACTGGAGTCGGATCTGGACAGACTGCAGTACATTCATACTGTAAAAGGTGTGGGATACAAGTTTGAGTATCATCCAATAAGAGAATAAATGGAAGAATAAGTCAGTGGTCTTAGATTGGGCGGCTGGCTTATTTTGTTTGTTTCTTGTATTGTTTTAGGAAAGGAATTATAATGTGTTTATTAATGATTGAAAAGAGAACCGCGTTCAGAATCAAGGGGAGGTGTATAACATGGCGAGCATTCTGATTGTAGAGGATGAAAAGAATATGCAGAGTATCATTGCGGAATATATGCAGCGTGACGGTCATACCTGTTTTACAGCAGACGATGGCGTAGACGCTTTGATGATTCTGAAAAACAATCCGATGGATTTGATGATTCTTGATGTGATGATGCCACACCTTGACGGATTTTCGGTTTGTAAGCTGGCAAGAGAAATGAGTAATCTCCCAATTATTATGCTGACTGCAAAAAGTGCGGAGGAGGATAAATTAAAGGGATATGAGTTTGGTGTGGATGATTATATGACCAAACCCTTTAGTCCAAAGGTATTGCTGGCAAAGGTAAATGCATTGCTTCGCCGGACATCTTCTTCTGTTGCCGATATGCTGACGGCTGGAAAGATTTCCATAGTTCCTGCATCTCATAAGGTTTTTCTGGATGGGCAGGAGATTACTTTGACACACAAGGAGTATGAATTGCTTTTTCTTTTTGTTACAAACCCCGGACAGATATTTAGCAGGGAACAACTGCTGAACCGGATTTGGGGATATGATTTTGCAGGAAATACAAGGACCGTGGATACCCATATTAAGACGTTACGTCAGAAGTTGGGAGAAGAGGGGAAATATATTGTTACGCTGATCCGTTCCGGCTATAAATTTGAGGTGACTGTATGAAAATCAGGGAAAATATGAATATTTTTACCATACGGAAGAAAATATTGCTGGCATCGAAACTGATGGGCGTCATATTGATTGTTTCTTATATACTATCTCGTGAACTACCGATAAGTCAGGATCTTTCTTTTGTAATCTGGCTGGCATTTGTGGTAGTGCTGATTTGCGCCATTGACCTGTTGATGGCACGTTTTATTACAAAACCAGTTTCAGAATTGAATGAGGCAGCGAAGAATCTGGCGGAGCTGGATTTTTCCAAACCTTGTAAGGTGACAAGCGTGGATGAGTTTGGAGAACTTTCGGAAAGTCTAAATAAGATGGCAGAAGATCTGCAGCAGGCTTTTGTTTCGTTGGAAGATGCTAATGCGAAATTAGAGCGGGATGTAGAGCAGAAAAAACGACTGCTGGCTGAGCGTAAGGAACTGGTGGATCATCTTTCCCATGAGATGAAAACCCCACTGGGGGTGATTCGGGCATATGCGGAAGGATTACAGGATGAGACAGATGAAAAGAAATGGCAGAAATATACGGAAGTAATCATTCAGGAAACGGAACGGATGAACCGTCTGATTACCACACTTTTAGATCTATCGGCATTGGAAAACGGAGCGACGGATCTTCGACCGACACGATTTGATTTTGTAGAGTTTGTGGAAACGGTAGCAGGACGTCTGTTGATTGATACGCCGGACGCAGATTTTGTACTGGAATATGAACTTCCGGAGAATCCAGTTTATGTATATACAGATCAGGGGCGCATGGAGCAGGTTTTGGATAATTTGATTGTAAATGCGAAACGGAACGTATATCCAGGTGGTATTTTGAAATTGTCTTTGACTGAGCAGAAAGGTGGTTTGTGCTTTGTTGTTTACAATGAGGGAAAGAACATTCCAAAGGCAGATTTGGAAAAAATATGGACGAAGTTTTACCGGAATCCGAACACTTCTTATGGAGGTTCTGGACTGGGGCTTGCCATTGTTGCACAGATTTTATCTATGCAGGGATTATCCTATGGAGTGGAGAATCAACCGGGCGGCGTGAAATTTTATTTTACAATCCCTGTCGTAAAATAAACCATAGAATACAGAGAGAAAAGCTTTCATTTGCAGAGAGATGAGGGCTTTTCTTTTTTTGTTGTCATGCATGCGATAAAACAGTCCGGTGGACTGTTTTGAGTGGAAATTTCACACCAACTTCACTTCAACTTCACCTCAATTTCAATGCGTTTTTTTATGTTTATCCTATCAAAAGAAAAAGGAGGATACGATATGTTTTTAGGATTGGAATGGTATTGGTGGCTTGTGATTTTAGTCCTTTTGATTGTTTCTATCCCATTTAAAGTAAAATTTATGAAATGGTGGAACCAGCGGGAAAAGGAGAAGAAAAAAGGGCAGACCGGAAAATGGGGTGAGGAAGATGATTGAAGTAAAAAGTCTGACGTTTTCCTATGGAAAGGATAAGCAGGCATTGCATGGATTAAATTTTAACGTGAAAGACGGGGAAATCTTTGGCTTCCTGGGACCAAATGGTTCTGGGAAGTCCACGACACAGAAAATATTGACGGGTATCTTAAAAGGTCATGGAGGAGAGGTTTCCTTATTCGGGAAAGAGCTTAAAGAAGTTCATACACAGGAGTTTTTTCAGAAGATTGGCGTGCTATTTGAATTTCCCTATCTGTATGCGAATTTGAGTGCAGTAGATAATCTGAATTACTTTGCCTCTTTTTATCCAAAAGAACAGTTGCGGGATGTGGAAGAACTTCTGACGATGTTGGAAGTAAAGAAGGACTTCTGGAAGAAACCGGTGTCTTCCTACTCCAAAGGAATGCGTCAGCGTGTGAGTATGGCGCGGGCATTGATTAGTAATCCCAAGCTGTTGTTTTTGGATGAACCTACCAGCGGTCTAGATCCTGCTGGAGCGGTACTGTTTCGTAAAATAATTGAAGAGGAACGTCAAAAAGGTACGACGGTATTCCTTACGACTCATAATATGCTGGATGCGGATCTGCTTTGCGACCGGGTGGCATTTATCGCAGGCGGCAATATCGTTGCATTGGATACGCCGGGAAACTTAAAGGAGAAAAATAGTGATCACCGTATTGTAGTTTCCTATCTGTATCAGGGAAAACGGGAAGAGCAGATCATGGGAACGCCGGAACTGAAGAAAAGCATGGATTTTGTGTATGATGAGATCATCAGTATCCATTCACAGGAGCCGACTTTGGAGGATGTCTTTATTCAGTATACGGGAAGGGGGCTGGCCTGATGTGGAAATGCTTTCGTTCTTTATTCAAAAAAGACTGCCGGATGATGATGTCCGGGAAATTTTTTCTGGTGGCTTTTTGCTCTCTGATACTGTATACCTTGTTTATCAATTTAGGGTATGTGAATTTTATGGATGCGAAACTCTATAATGTGTATTTGTATGATCCGGAAGGTACACAGACAGAGGTTTCCGCTCAGATTCATCCGGTGTCTTCGTTAGAAGAACTGAATTCTGTTCTTGCTGGTGATGCCAACGGTGTCGGAATTGATACAAGCAGTGGGACGCCCCAGGTCCAGTTCTATGAGGCAACGGAAAAAGCAGATAAACACAGAGTGGACTATGCGCTGTCCCTGCTGTCCGGTGATGAAAACTATACCGCAGAAATGGTGGGGAATTATACCCCGGAAACAAAACAGCGCAGAGAAATCACCTGTGAACTTTTGTTTATTGAGATTGTTGCCGTTGGGTTTTTAGGGATTGCTTCGGTGCTGTTTAAAGAAAAACAGATGGGTGTCATTCGCGTCCATGCGATTATGCCGCTTCCCAAGAGTTTGTTTCTATGTTCTAAAATCGTACTTTTTCTACTTACGGATTTGATTTTTGCAGCCTTGATGGTGTTGTTCAATGTTGGACTTGACGGAGTTGCGGTTCTGCCAGCCGTTTTGATACAGACTGCGATTCTTTCGTTGATTATGGCGTTGGCAGGTTTTGGATGTACCATGATTCTTAAGGATTTTAAACAGTTTTCACTTGCTTATTTGGTGATTGCACTCTTTGCAGCTACACCGGTATTTCTGGCGGCAAATACATCGGTAAAGATGGAATGGATTGACTATCATCCGTTTTATCATGTCTATATGGGATTAAAAAATGCTTTTTTCGGCAACCCAACCACCAGCCCGATGTATTACGTGGGTGCCATCAGTGCAATTCTGTTACTTTTTATCCTTGTGGAAGCAGCATTTCGTAAGGAAATGGGAAGGGAGGGGTAATGATGAAAGGGCTTATGTATCAGTTAAAAAGCGTTCGGAAAGATAAGTTTTGCATTATGTCATTTCTCTTGCCCATTGTAGTTGCTGTGGCCTTGCAATTTATCGGATCTATTGATCTTTCTTCATTGGGGGAGTTTCATTTTGGAGTGATAGAACAAGATGCGAACTCTGAAGTGACCACATGGCTGGAAAGATACGGTACTGTTACCGTTTATTCTGGACGGGAAGAACTGGCTGCCGCTGTCAATGAGCCTTCTACAAATCTAATTGGAGTGGAAATGGATGGGAACAGCATCCGGACTGTCATTTCCGGGGATGAATTAGAAATGTTTCGTCAGACAGCGAATACGCTGCCGATGCTCTATACGCAGAGGGAAATGGCAGAACAGGCTAAAGTGCAGGCATTGGAACGCCCGGATATGATGGCAGGCTATCAGAATATCTTTATTGCGATTACCCTGATTGTAGCCATGTTTATGGGATGTACCTTTAATGCTATGAATATCATTTCTGAAAAAGAAGATGGCGTCGCGCTGATCAATGAAATTCTGCCTATGACGGAGCGGCAGTATATGATCCAGAAAATTTTTGTAGGCTTTGTTTTTGGATGTCTGTCAGCGATCTTCACCGCAGCCATTTGTTTTCGGCTTTCTATTACAGGAACAGTAGTTATGCTGATATTGATTATCCTGTCTGCCTTTGTATCAGCGTTGATCGGACTGTTTGTAGGCAGGCTCTCTGATGGAATGATGGTGGGTGTGGTTTATATTAAAATCGTGATGATTGTATTTATGGCGGTTCCGATCTTGAATTATTTGCTTGGTGCAGGGAATAAACTCCTATCTTATATCTGTTATCTTATTCCATCCAGTGCAACTTTTGAAGGAATCATGGATCTGGCAAATGGAACAACTGCAACAGCCATGCGGGATATAGGAATACTTGCAGGTCATTGTGTTTTGTGGTTCTTTGTGTATCTTGTGGTATCAAAGAGGAAGAGGCAGAGGGTGTGATTGTGTGATGGTTAGTTAGAAAGAGAATCGTAAATGTAACTCGGAGGAGAATGTGTATGGGAAAATAATGGTTATTGCTGTTTCGGAGGCTGAAGAACAAGTATTAGGACAGATTTTAAAGATAGTTGAAAATTATGCTGTTATGCAAGAGGTTCCATCTACTCCAATAGTTCTTTCCTTTCCGAATTTGGATATTCACCTGAAGGAACAGAAGATATATTTGAATGGTAAAGATATTTTTCTTAACCGCCACGAATTTGACACTTTAGTATATCTTGCCAGGCATCCAGGCTGGGTTCGATCCAAAGAACAAATCTATGAGGCGGTCTGGACAGAGGAAGTCGTAGATTATGAAAATTCAGTTATGTGGTGCATTAGCCAGCTACGTAAGAAACTAGAACCGGATCCAGGCAGACTGCAGTACATCCATACTGTAAAAGGTATGGGTTACAAGTTTGAGTATAGGAAAAACAAAAACTGAATATAACAGAGAAGGCAGGGCAGAAATGTTCTGTCTTCTTTTTGTTGCGATTTTATGTATATCTCCGTACAGAAGTAGTATCAGCACAGCTCCTAAAAAGTATGCTTTTTGAAGGAGATGGAATAGACTACATTTTTACTCTCAAAAAGTAGATACAGAAGTTTTGGGAATATGCCAAAACTTTTCGAGACTTTTTGGGAATATAAGGGGGATACGGATGGCATATTACGGATATCACAGGATTAGTACCAAAGAGCAGCACCTGGACCGCGGCATCATCGAGATAGAACGGTTTTGCGAAAGCCAGAAAATTAAACTGGAAAGAATTTTTACGGATAAGATAACTGGTAAAAATTTCGACAGACCAAGATACACTGTTCTTATAGAAGATGTTCTGCGGTCAGGTGACACCTTAATTATCACAGAGTTGGACAGGCTGGGCAGGAATAAGCGTGAGATTTTAAAGCAGTTACGGATTTTGGAAGAAAAAGGAGTTCGAGTAATGGTATTGGAACTTCCAACTACATTGATTGATCTGTCTCAGATGGAAAATAACCTGGCTAAGATGATGATCGAAACCATCAATAGCGTATTGATTGAGATTTATGCATCTTTGGCACAGGCAGAGATGGAGAAAAAGGAAAAGCGTCAGAGAGAAGGTATGGAGGCAAAAAAACTCCGGGGTGAATGGGACGAGGTAGGAAGACCACGAGCTATAGAACAGGAAAAATTCAATCAGGAATTTCTGCGGGTAATAGAAAAGGAGGTGACACCAACACAACTGCAGAAAGAACTTGGGCTCACATCTTCTACATTTTATCGCTACCGAAAAAATTTTTTTGAGGAATTTCCGGAATTTAACCAATTTCAGAAATAAATTGATAATTATTATATAAAGAGAAAAAAGTTGGGAGGATGCAATATGAGTAACAAAACAGAGGGAACTTTATTTTATGATCCGGAAAGCGGACGGTATGATATTCGATTTGGAATGGAATCGTTTTATGGGGGGCTGCATTGCGGAGAATGCTTTGAAGTAAAAGTAAAGAATACCTGGGTTCCGGTCCGGATTGAAATGGATGAGGATTGGTATTTGGTGGGACTGCCCGTTGCAAAGTTATCGGGCCTTACAGTACGAATGTAGGAGGTGCAAATGGAAGCACTGAAAGAGAAAATATGCGAAAGAACAGAGTATGCGCTTGTGACAGATATCCGAATCACACTGGAGTGTCTGTATGAGGCATATCAGATGGAAGGGGATTTGCTAAAATCCGGTAAAAATATTTATGCAACCATGATTTATCCCTTCATCCGCATGATCAAGGAACAATGCAGCACAATGGGGATGGGTGAAGAAGAACTTCATAAGGAATTATGGAAAACTTATGAAACAGAAGAAGACAATGTGAAATTTGTAGATGCGGCTTGGAAATTTTTAGAATTACATCAAAGAGAGGCGGTTTAAATCATTATGGTTAAACAGGAAAAAAACAAAGAATGGTTAGCAGCTTTGAGAGAAAAACATTTATGAGCAACGGAGTGTACCAGGCGGTATATTTGCTTTCAATACATATTTTTTATGAAAATGGAGATAATAAATAATGGTAGCATTTCGGCAGTAAAGTTGAGTTACTGCCGAAATGCTATTGACTTTTCAAATTGGAAAAGCATATAATATTTGTAGCAAAACGGCAGCAAAGTTAAGTTACTGCCGAAATGCTATGGTAAGGTGGTGGAAAATATGTGTTGGACAGATTATCTGAGTAACAGAGTCAGCTTTAATAGAACGGATTTAAGAGATGCTTTTGTGGCAGATGGAAATTGTATGAGCCCGTCTGTATTGAAAAAGGAACTGAATAAATTACTGGATGAGGGAAAAATTGCCCGTGTAGGGAGAAACGCATACTGTATTCCAGCAAAAGGGGAAACCAGTTATGAGTATGCTTATTCTCAACTTGCTGAAGAAGTTGCAGACATAGTGAAGATGAATCATCCTTTTTTGGAGTTTTCGATTACAGAACTTATCCAGGTAAACGAGTTCGTGAACCATCAGATTGCACATAATATTTTGTTCCTTTCGGTAGAGGAGGAACTGAAGGAATTTGTCTTTGAGACTTTAAAGGAAAAATATCCGGGGAAAGTGTTGCTGAATCCAGATGTGGAGTTATTTCATCAGTATTGGTCAGAAAATATGATTGTTATCCAAAAGATGACCACAGAGGCGCCCAAACGTAAAAAGGATCCATGGAAAGCAAGATTGGAGAAATTGCTGGTGGATCTATTGACTGAGCCATTGTGGCTTGAATCTATTGGTGAGAGTGAGCTTCCAACAATTTATGAGGACGCATTTGCGCGGTATGTGATAGATGAAAGTTGCCTTTTTCGTTATGCAGCCCGCCGCAATGCAGAGAAAAAGATACGAACATTTATTACAGAAAAAACAGCGATAACATTACGAATAAAGAGGTAAGAGTATGCTCAAAAGAGAAAATTTTACAGAGGAACATATACGAGACCTTCAGCAGAGTAGCCATAGGGATCCGGTTCTTTTAGAACGGGCAGTCTACGCTTTTGGTTTACTGGAAGCCCTGGCGCGTGTGGAGCTACCGTTTATTTTTAAAGGTGGGACTTGCCTGATGCTGCTGATGGATTCGCCACGGCGATTATCTACGGATATTGATATTATTGTGCATCCTGAGACAGATTTGGATGATTACTTGAAAAAGGTTTCGGAGATTTTCCCATTTCGGGACATGGAAGAGCAAAAGCGAGTTGGGAAAAATAATATCGTAAAGCGACATTTTAAATTTACTTATGACTCTCCGATCAACCAGAAACCATTTTATATTTTGTTGGATGTATTATTTGAAGAAAACCATTATGCTGAAGTGGTAAGGAAAGAAATCAGGAACGATCTGTTACTGACAGAGCCTGCGTATCTTTCCGTAGAACTTCCAAGCGCTGACTGTATACTGGCGGACAAATTGACTGCTTTTGCGCCACATACAACAGGAATTCCATTGAATGTGGGGAAAGATATGGAAGTGATGAAACAGTTTTACGATGTGGTTTCATTGTTGGAGATTTTTACAGACAGCAGGAAAATCTATTCTACATACCAGCGTATTGCGCAGGCAGAAATCGCATACCGCGGCATAGATGCAACGGAACAGGATTGCCTGTGGGATACATTCGATGCCGCCTTTAGTATCGCATCGCGTGGAAAGACAGGCGCGAAGGAATATCCTCTTTATGTAAAAGGGATTCGTGATTTGCGGGGACACATTTATGCTGAGAATTATAGCCCAGAGATTGCTGCTGTGCGGGCGGTAAGAGTCATGTATTTAGTTATGTGTCTGCTGACGGGAAATACATATAAAAGGGTAAAAGACGCTAATAGCATGAGTGATAGAAAATTGGTGCATGGTGAACTGTCTTCCCTAAAATATTTGAGGAAGGTCAATTTGGAAGCCTATGCCTATCTTCTCCAACTTGATGAAATATTGGAAGTAAGATAGAAGTTAAATGCAAAGGAGATTATGCAGACATGAAAAGAGCCGTCCAAAATGGGCGGCTCGAAGTATTTGTAGTTGTTTACTCTTTCTCAGATACAGGAGTGTTAAGTGTCATCATTGTTTCAATTAAGGATAGAATCTCATCTGAATTTTGCTGAAATTGCGTCTGAAAATCTTCTGTAATATTATAGTCCAGATACAGTGAAATCAATATGGTATTCCATATTAGGATCATGGTCTTTTCTGACAGGTGTTCTTCCAGAAAATGCAGATGCTTGCAAAGCGTCGCCTGCGTTTTGGTCCAGGTAAAGAAATACTCATCTTCTACTGGAATATCAAAATTATGAAACCATTCGCGAACGGTATGTGCTTCGGATCCATCGCCGCATTCAGGATTATTAAAGATATATCCAACAGACAATTTCTCCGGATTTTCCGGAAAAGCACCATCTGCAGGCAAGGCAAGATATCTGCCAATCGGAAACATGGCACAGACTGCCGGTTTGACATCGTGTACCATACATTTCTGGTTTTTTAATAGCGGACAGCGTTTGATTCTTCCTTGTGGTTTTAGGCGTACTACCGGGAAACGGGAGTTACATCCGATATAAGTTTCGCAATATTGTGTCAAAGCAGCCTTCGGTGTGATTTCAAATTTTTTCGCTATATTAAATAAATCTTTCGGGGACAGAAGAATATCTTCCCGATGGATACAACACTTTCCACATTGAGTACAGTGAAAAGTAAAAGTATCATCGAGACCGATTTCCTCATATCCTAATTGTTCTTTTAGTTCTTTTATTGAATTCATAATCATTCTCCTCTTTAAAAATTATATTTATGGCGGTTTTATTATTTTGTGTCTGAACACATTGCTTTTTCGTATTCCAGAATTTTCTCCCAGGTTAACCATACTGGCTTTCCATCATCTGGAAATTCTTGCCAGAGTTTTTTCATAGCATCAATCTGTTTGTTTTCATTATGATAATACAGACGTCCTACACAATGGTTTCCGTAATTCAAGTAATACTCACAGTCGCTTTGTAAACGGCTAAGCATCATGTACTGAGCTTCATAAGGATTCTTCGGTTTATCTGTTAGAATTTTGAATGGTTTCCGGATAGGCATATCCGGTTCTCCATCAAATTCATTTCCAACTGCGGAATGCAGATGCGGAATTTCAAAGTCACCAAGTTCTACGTCTTTCCATAACTTTCCATATTGATCCTGATATACCGGGCGCGCCCAGTCATCTGTACCAATATAGCGAAGAAGGCAAGTAGGTTCTTCTGGCATAGGAATCAGTTCGTCCGGTGACATGATCACTTCACCCAAAGCAAGATCTTCCCGCTTTTTTGGCATATCATAGAGGGAAGAGAATCGTTCTTCCAGTTTCTGAACTGCTGTTTCAGACTCAGGAAGAGCAAAGCAGCAGAGGATATCAGGTGTTGGATTGTCAGTTTCTTTTTCTTCACCGGTACGGATTTCCAAAATCATGCCTTCTAATCCTGCATAATCACTGTCGGGAGTGGTTCGTACACGTTGACCGATCTTAAATATAGTGTCATTCCATTTCAATTCATAGGTTGGTTCTATCATGCTAATTTTCCTTTCTTTCCGCGAATCAGTAGTTACAAAAGAGGCATGGAATTGTCTCCATGCCCCAGTTTCATTATTTAACTATCCGATGATTACACCCTGTATCTCTACCAAATATTCATTGAATGAAAAATTTTTTGGTAAAAGGTTATAGAGTTGATCCCGTACTTCATCTATGATGTTCTCGAAAGAGTTGTAAGGTTTGGAAAAGAGCGAAGGGAAATGATTCAACTCAATAAGAGAGAGCTGTTCCTCCACAATATTGTCCAGACTACTAGATTCGTTGTCGTAGAGTCGAGTGATTTCGTAACACTCTATGTTGCTGAAACGAGTCGCAACATTATCATTTTCCAAATACTCTATAAATTCCAAAGGTTCCTCATAATCTTTGATTTCCTCATAGGAATCAGGTTTAGTAAATTTCCAATTCTTTTTGGCATTTTTAAGCAAGGTTGCTGTCAGTTTTTCTGTCAGCAAAAGCCCATACGTGTGAAATGCACCGATATAGGTACTCATACAATTCCTCCGGCTTAAGCAATCATAGCCAGAAATTCTTTTTCAGACAAAGTTTTAATCCCCAACTGCTGGGCCTTTGTTAATTTACTGCCGGCTTTCTCACCGAAGATCACATAGTCGGTATTCTTTGTTACAGAACTGCCAGGCTTGGCTCCCAGTTCTAAAATTTTATCGTTAATTTCATTTCTGGAGAAGTTCTCAAGTTTTCCGGTTGCTACGATAGTGCATCCTGTAAATACGTTTTCTTTCATCATGGTTGTTTCTTCCTTTCTTTTCTCAAATGTAAATTCTGTTTGTAATTCATCCCAAAGTTTCAGATTATCTTCATCAGAAAACCAATCATGGATATTATGATCCAGTATTTCTCCGAAGTCCTCTAAGTTTGTAAAGTCGTAATCGCCAATAGCAGCATTTCGGAACATTTCAAGGTTCCCGCAAAATACCTGATTCAAGATCCGGCTTTTGGTGCGTCCGATCATTGGAATATCCATTGCCACCAGATAGCGGACAAAACTGGTATTGCGGCTTGCGTTGATTGCAGCATTAAGTCGTGCATAGGATTTTTCACCAAATCCTTCCAGCGTTTTAATTTGTTCCGCATACCGATTCAAATGGTAGATGTCCGTGAAGGAGGAGAGATATCCTAATGTAAGGAATTTTTCCAGTGTTGCTTCAGACAATCCTTCGATGTCCATTGCCTTCTTTCCAACGAAATGTACGAATTTCTTGAGAATCTGACTACTGCAGGCCGGATTGTCACAATGGACAGTTTCTATAATCCGATTATCATTGCCCTTTCTTTTATGAATACGAGTCTGCGATCCACAGCATGGACATACAGGCGGTACTGCATCCACATATCTGCCACGATCCAGATTTTCCTCTACATGTGGGATAATCATATTTCTTTTTGAGACTGCAATTCGGCATCCAACTGACAGTTCCAATTCTTTGATAAATGTCAGGTTATGAAGAGAGGCTCTGGAAACAGCACATCCGTCTATTTCAACCGTATCAAAAATGGCAACTGGTGCGATCTCACCAAAACGTGTTGTTGTCCATTCGATATCTTTTAAGATGGTTTCATAAGTTTCGTCCTCAAATTTGAAGGCGAGTCCATCTTTGTAATGGTGTCCGGTACGTCCGCAGGCTTTGGAGTAGCTGAGGCTGTCATAGATGATTACGATTCCATCAATCGGTAAGTGCTTTTCCTCCGCATAGCCCTTCAGGGTTTCAATCGCCAATGTCATAGACTCTTCATCCATAACCGGGGAGGTGATGAATGAATACGGACAGATATCAAATCCCAATTCCTGTAAATGTTGTATTTTAACATGACGGCTATCAGGAAAAGACAGTTCATCCATGCCTTCCAAAACATTAAAAGCCATAAAGTGTACATCGCGGTTTGCACAGTTTGCAGGATCGTAACTTCTGACAGAGCCGGAAGCGAGATTACGAGCATTTTTGTACGGTTCGCCCTTACCATCACGGAGTGTACTTTTCAGTCGTTCAAAGACATTCGTGGGAATAAAAGATTCACCGGTTAGAACCAGCCTGTTTCTATAAGGAATGGTCATAGGCACATTGATATATGTGGGAATGTTATGAGTAATTACTTCCCCTAACTCTCCATTGCCACGAGTTGCTGCTTCTATCAGTTTTCCATTCTCATAGGTTAATTTGGTTGTTAAACCGTCCAATTTTAACATCAGCAAGATATTCTGCTTTTTGATAAAAGCTACCAGGTCTTGCACCTGTTTCGTTTTATCCAGTGATAAGAGTGGAATCGGATGTACGACTTTAGGAAGTTCGCTTACCGGTTCATAACCGACAGTTTGGGTTGGGGAGTTATACAAGATGAATCCTGTCTTTTCCTCCAGATACTTCAAACGGTCAAATAAACGGTCATACTCAGCATCACTGATATTGGGGCTGTCCTCATTGTAATAGGCATGTCTCTGCTCATTGAGATAAGATACTAATTGTTTGATTTCTTCAGTAGGTTTCATAAATTCTCCTTTCGCATGTGTAAGATTGTAATTCTTATTTGTATCCGTTTTTTTCTTCCCTCCTTCTTTGCATTTAGGCATAAAAAAAGAGAATGACGCCAATGTTCATTCTCAATGTGTGTGCAGTTTTGCAAAATAAAAAAGCCAGAAGACCTTGCCCTGGGCATAGGGATACTTCTGGCTTACTTACTAACTTAAACTGCGTGTGATAAATCCTTCCGGATAGCACAAATAGTAATTACATATTTAGTTTAGCACTATATATAGTGTGTGTCAAATATAATTACACAATATGTATAGTTTCGAAGAAGAGCTGGAGAAGAATGGCGGGAAAATATCACAGATAATGTAAGAAATGTCAAATATTCTCTCTTGACTTTACGAACAAATGTTCTATATGATAATATCAAAGGAGGAACAAAGGTTTGGGGAAGGTGATTTTTCATGTGGACGTAAACTCTGCTTTCCTCTCATGGGAAGCAGTTTTTCGACTGTACCATAAAGGCGGAAAGAAAGATCTGCGAAATGAAGTTGCTGCAGTAGGAGGCGATGTGGCTATGCGGCATGGGCTTATTCTGGCGAAGTCAATCCCCGCCAAGAAGTATCGGATACAGACGGGAGAATCCATTATGGAAGCGAAACAGAAATGTCCGGAATTGATACTGGTGCCGCCCAATTACGGTTTGTATGAACGCTGCTCAAAAGCGTTTATACAGGTATTAAAAGAGTATACACCTGTTGTAGAGCAATATTCTATCGACGAGTGTTTCATGGATATGACGGGAACAGAGAAGTTATGGGGACCGCCTATGGAAGTAGCAGAACAGATTAAAAACCGGATACGGAATGAACTTGGGTTTACTGTAAATATTGGGATATCAGAGAATAAATTACTGGCAAAGATGGCGAGTGACTTTCTGAAACCGGACAGAGTTCATACACTCTGGCATCACGAGATACAGGAAAAAATGTGGATGTTGCCAGTAAGTGATTTATTCTTTGTGGGAAGGGCAACAACAAAGAAACTGTTGAAACTAGGGATCCGGACAATCGGGGATCTGGCAAAGTCGGATCCTGCGTTACTCCGCAGTCATTTAAAGAAGCATGGAGAGGTTGTCTGGGGCTTTGCCAATGGAATTGACGTATCGGTGGTGCAGGCGGTTGCCCCGGATCATAAAGGATATGGAAATTCTACAACGATTGCGTTTGATGTATCAGATGCTTCGACTGCGAAACTGGTACTTCTTGCACTAGCAGAAACGGTAGCCGCCAGACTTCGCGCTGCTTCGGTTCGTGCAGAGGTGATTGCAGTGGGAATCAAGAATTTTGAACTGAGTTATGCAAGCCATCAGATGACGCTTGCCAATGCGACCAACATTACGATAGAGATTCACCGGTGCGCGTGTCAGTTGTTTGATCAGTTATGGGACGGAACACCAATCCGGCATCTGGGTATTCACACGAGCAGGATGAAAGATAAGCTGGATATGCGGCAGTTGGATATGTTTGATTCAACGGATTATGAAAAGTTGGAACGAGCCGATGCAGCGGTGGATCAGATACGCAGACGATATGGGAATGACAGTCTGATGCGCGCTGCCTTTTTAGGAAGTAAGATTGACCATATGAGCGGCGGCATCTCAAGGGAGAAGCGTTCTGTGGATTATAGCAGGGAGAAGATAGAATAAAAGCAGGAAGGGGGAAGTAGGCATGACAGCATTCGGAATTGGAACCAATATGGAACATACGGAACAAAAAGAGCTATCGGGCGTTTATCACGATGCGGCTGTCCAGTGCTGGTTTACTTCCACCGGAAAATCAATACCATTGATGGTAAAGGTTCGGGGAGAAGATGAGGAGTTGGTGCAGCTCAATCATATTCAGATCCGGTCCGTAGATAAGCAATGGTATGCAGGGATTTTGAATTGGAAATATCGTTGTCAGGCAGAGTTGTTGGGAAAGCGGTTAGATTTCATATTACTGTTTTGTCCGGAAGAATGTTCGTGGAAATTGGTTGTGTGAAATGTCTCTCTTCGGGTATACTGTAACAGAAAAGAGGTAATTACCATGTGCGGACGTTATTATGTGGATGACGAAACAGTAAGAGAAATTGAAAAGATTGTAAGAAATCTGGATCAGAAACTGTATGTATCAGGAAAAAAGGATGTGTATCCTTCCAGCATGACTACAGTTTTAATACCAGAAGATAAGCAGGTCTTTGCCACAATGTCAAGTGATGAATTAAAAAAATGGCAGCCACGATCAAAGAATTCCTTTTTGTGGCTGCCATTCTGATAATTATTAGCTTGACTTGTACTGCTTAACTTGTTTTATTCGAGAGTACGAATTATAATATGGCAGTACGGAGCTGCTATATGGATTACATGACTTTGAAAGAAGCAAGCAAAATTTGGGGAGTAAAACACCCCGTTGGATAAATTACTACTGTTCAGCAGGACGTATTCCAGGAGCGGAAAAATGGGAACTGTCTGGCTTATTCCAAAGAATGCTACGAAGCCATTGGATGGGCGGAGAAAATCTGCCGGACAATCAGGAGGAGAACATCATGATTGAAGTTTATTATGCGGAAGATGACGAAACGATTGGCAAGTCTGTAAAAGAATATTTGGAACAGCAGAATTGCAAAGTAGCCGTTTTTGATAGAATTGCGGATGTCAAGAAAGCGTTAATCGGTCATTTACCTACAATCGTCTTGCTGGACTGGAATATGCCGGACGGACAAGGGAGTGAATTATGCCTTTGGATTCGGGAAAGATGGAAAACTCTACCTATTGTTTATTTGACGGTTCGTGGCGATTCTCACGACATTGTTACTGGTTTCCAAAATGGGGCAGATGATTATGTGGTAAAGCCCTTTGATCTTGCCGTTCTGTATTCCCGTATTTTGGCGCTGCTGCGAAGAACCAAAACTGTAACCGACACAAAGCTATTCTGCGATGACCTGATGTTGGATAAGGAGAAAACGGCTATCTATGACGGGCAGAAAGAAATCGTTGTAAGCCAGCCGGAGTACCGCATTCTGCTGATTCTGATGGAAAACAAGGGAAAAACGATCACCAGAAATCAGCTATTAGAGCAGGTTTGGGATCGCAGCGGGAATTATGTAAATGATAATACGCTGACGGTTACAATGAAAAGATTGAGGGAAAAGCTGAATCATCCAGCCAGCTTAAAAACGATCCGAAGTTTTGGCTACCGTATGGAGGACACACAATGAGCGAAAAGTGGAAACAAAAAATACTTCTGATTTTTCCGTTTGCTGTTCTTGCGGCAGGCATGA
>OLPN01000241.1_pt1 | contig 58271 bp, 36 predicted proteins | sample 1672601 | NCBI WGS metagenome assembly OLPN01 (sample SAMEA3136704, study PRJEB25190) | human gut metagenome | reverse complement strand
CTTGAATCTGTGCGGTAAGTTTGATAAAATAAGAAAAAGTGGTAAGTATATAATTCACAAAGGAGTAATGGACATGGAAAACAGAGTTACATTTGACTATTCAAAAGCAATGCAGTTCATTGGCGAAAATGAAATTACTTCCATTAAGGCCATCGCTGAGACCGCCAAAAATATCTTGGTGGAGAAAAGCGGCGCTGGAAACGACTTCCTTGGCTGGATCGATCTTCCGGTAGATTATGATAAGGAAGAGTTTGCAAGAATCCAGAAAGCTGCCGACAAGATCAAAAACGACAGCGACGTTCTGGTAGTGATCGGCATCGGCGGTTCTTATCTGGGAGCCAGAGCTGCCATCGAGTTCCTGCGTCATAGCTTTTATAATAACCTTCCGAAAGAGGTTCGGAAAACGCCGGAGATTTATTACTGCGGAAACAGCATCAGCAGCACCTATCTCCAGCATCTGATCGATGTGATCGGCGACCGTGATTTCTCTGTAAATATTATTTCCAAATCCGGTACCACCACAGAGCCGGCCATCGCTTTCCGTATCTTCAAGGAAATGGCTGAGAAGAAATATGGTAAGGAAGAGGCAGCAAAGAGAATTTATGCTACCACCGACAAGGCCAAGGGAGCCCTGAAGAATCTGGCAACAGAGGAAGGCTACGAGAGCTTTGTTGTTCCTGATGACGTAGGAGGCCGTTTCTCCGTACTGACCGCTGTAGGCCTTCTTCCGATCGCTGTCAGCGGCGCTGATATCACCAAACTGATGGAAGGCGCAGCAGCAGGAAGAGAGAGAGCACTGAACGCTCCCTTCGAGGAGAACGACGCAGTCCTCTACGCAGCAATCCGTAACATCCTTCACAACAAAGGAAAATCCGTTGAGATTCTGGCAAACTATGAGCCGAGCATGCATTATGTTTCCGAGTGGTGGAAACAGCTGTACGGCGAGTCCGAGGGTAAAGACCAGAAGGGTATTTTCCCCGCATCCGTAGATCTGACCACAGATCTTCATTCCATGGGTCAGTTTATCCAGGACGGCGCGCGTATCATGTTTGAGACTGTTGTAAATGTGGGCGAGCCCAAAGCCACCATCACCATCGGCAAAGAGCCGGTAGACCTTGATGGTCTGAACTATCTGGCTGGCAAAGATATGGACTTTGTCAACAAGAGTGCCATGAACGGCACGATTCTTGCCCATACGGATGGTCAGGTGCCCAACCTGATGATCAATGTCCCGAAGCAGGATGAGTACACTCTCGGTGAGCTGTTCTATTTCTTCGAGTTCGCAGTAGGCGTCAGCGGCTACATGCTGGGAGTAAATCCCTTCAACCAGCCGGGCGTTGAGAGCTACAAGAAGAATATGTTTGCTCTCCTTGGCAAACCGGGCTACGAGAAAGAAAGAGAAGAGCTCTTAAAAAGACTGTAATTGAAAAAAACAGGAGGGTGCGGCAGGGTTGTCTTGTCGTGCCCTTCTTTAAAAAACGGGAGAATTATGGAGATTGTTTTTCTAGAAAAAGGTTCTCTGGGCAATGATCTGGATCTCAGCTATTTTTCAGAGCTCGGACATGTGACCTTTTACGAACTGACAAAGCCGGAGGAGGTTCCGGAGCGGATCAGGGATGCGGATGTGATCATCGTCAACAAGATTCCGATGAATGAAGCGACTCTTTCCGGTGCATCCCATCTGAAACTGGTGGCTCTCACCGCCACCGGCATGAATAATATCGATTTTGACTATACCAATTCCCATGGAATCCAGGTAAAAAACGTGGCAGGCTATTCCACGAATGCGGTGGCGCAGCATACCTTCGCCCTGCTTTTCTATGTGCTCCACCGGCTGGCTTACTATGACAACTATGTAAAGTCAGGAGCCTACTGTACGAATCCCGGTTTTTCTCATTTTGATGAAAAATTCTCCGAGCTGGACGGGAAGACCTGGGGGATTGTCGGTATGGGAGCCATCGGTCAGCGGGTAGCGTCCATTGCCGAGGCCTTTGGCTGCCATGTGATCTATTATTCTACTTCCGGAAGAAATACGGATCAGCCCTATGAGCGGGTGGATTTTGAGGAGCTTTTGAAGCGCTCCGATGTGATTTCCCTTCATGCGCCGCTGAATCCGGACACCGAAGGAATCATGAACCGGGAAGCCTTCCGGAAAATGAAGAAAAGCGCTTTTCTGGTGAATGTAGCCAGAGGCGGCCTTGTGGTGGAACAGGATCTGGCGGACGCCCTGAAGGAGGGAGAGATCGCCGGAGCCGGATTGGATGTCCTCTGTCAGGAACCTATGCGTCCGGAAAATCCTCTCTTTGCCATCAAGGACAGCAGAAAGCTGATTATTACGCCACACATGGCCTGGGCTCCGGTAGAAACCCGGGAAAGGCTGATGAGGTGTGTATATAGAAACATAGAAGAGATAAAATAAGGAGGATGAGACTATGGCATTTTTTGATGAACTGAGCAAGAAACTTTCCGGCGTGAGCCGTGTGGCCGTACGGAAAGCAAAGGAAGTAACTGACATCGGAAGCTTAAAACTTCAGATCGCTGACGAAAACCGCAAACTGAGCAAGATCTACGAGAACCTGGGAAGAGAATACTATGATAAATTTCAGGATGATGCAGCTGAGGAGCTGGCTGAGCTCGTGAGCCAGATTAAAGACAGCAATGACAAGATTGCAGGTCTTCAGGATGAGATCAGCAGAGTCGAGGCTGAGAGCGCTGCCCGGGCAGAAGAAGAGCGTGTTCGCAGAGAAGCAGAAGCTCAGGCGAAAAAAGAGTCTGTGGCAGAGGCAGAGATGCGCGTTGTAGATGAGGACGAGGAAGAAGAGGCTAAAAAAAACGGCGAAATGACCGAGTCCGAAGAAGAAACAACTGGCGAAACGGAAGCCGGGGAGACCGAAGACGCAGCAGAAGATGAGGAAGCTTACGAGACAGAGGATGAAGCTGTAGAAGCTGACGACGAGGCTGCCGAGGAAGTCTCCGAAGAAGAGCCTGCCGAGGAAACATACGCCGATGAGACCGAAACCACCGAAGAGCCGGAAGAGAAATCCGAGTGGTTATAAGCCGAGATAAGGATTGTATACAAGAATGAGAATTTGATTGCGGATTGTATACAACATGTTTTGAAACGACATATGCATGGATAAACATTACTTAACACAAACAAAAACCGGAATGACGACCAGCTGTCATTCCGGTTTTTATCTTAAAGATCATAGAAATCGTCTTCCTCGATCACCTGTATTTCCAGATAATCAAAAGGAATTTCCTCGATAAAACTGTCTTTTCTGAAACGGGTTTTGCTGTGGCGCTGAAACTCCGACACATTGGAGGAGAGCCAGATGGGCTTTCCCAGATCAAAGTCATAGCAGATTTCTTCCAGAGCCTGAAAGATCTTATGGGTTCTGGTGTCTTTCGCATCATTTTCCACAACCGTATCTTTTAATAAATGATTATCCTTCCAGATCTTCCCCCACATCCGAAACATCTGAGGAACCTCCTTCCGTTTCTGATTCTGTCTCATTTTCCGTTGTCACGGTATCTGCTTCCTGAAAAAATTCATAGACCTTTCCAGAGACTGCGCGGATATTTTCCACCGCTGTGTCCTCGTCGGTGAGATCCGTGGCCATAACGCAGATGATATAATCCCGGTAGGGCGTGTATACAATCGAGACATCGTTCTGGGTGTTGTCTTTTTCACCGGTCTTATTGGCGGTCTTGATCTCGGAAGGGATACCGGCGGGAATTTTCCAGGTGATATCCTGGTTCAGAAGATAGCCCTCCAGCTGGCGGGAAGCCAGGTGACTCACCATGTCGCCATCATAGATTTCTTCCAGGAAACGGCCGCAGTCCTTGACGGAGGTGACGTTGGCCTCATCCCCGTACCAGAGGTTGGAATCCTCCAGACCGTTGTACTGATGGGTGTCCGTAAAGTCGTGTTCCTCGATAAAATCATTTACTTTTTCCATGCCATCTCTGTGGTCGTGGGAATCGCTGAGATAACGAACCAGCTCATTGGCGGCCTCGTTGTCGCTGAGGCTGATCATATCGCTCAAAAGCTGATCGATGGTGTCTGTCTCTTCCAGTTCCTGACTCTGGATTTCCTCCAGAACGGCTCCGGCTATGTAAAGTTTGATCAGGCTTGCGGAATCCTGTGGTCTGTCATTGATGGTGAGACTGATTCCACTTTTCAGATCCTTTACATAGATGGACCAGGAACCCTCGTAAGTATCGATCATCTCATTCAGATCTTTTTTCAGATTTTTGAAAGAAGGAACGAGAAGATACTGGGAGGTCAGATAATATTTTAATTCAGAATCCTTCTCCGTTGAACGGGTTTCCGTACGGATGCCCTCGGAAGCAAGTTCGGATTCCTCCTCCGGGGTGACTCCGGGAGTCTGGGACTCGGTTTCGGTTTCTGTTTTGGATTCCGTTTCTGTCGTTATCTCCGTTTCTGTTTCCGTCGCTGTCTCGCTGGAAGTTTCGCTCTCGGACTCGGTTTCCGTCTCGTTTTCTGTTTCCTTTTTCAGAGGGGGCTTTTTCTCTGTAGATTTTTCTGTGGAAAGCGTAGTCTTTTTGCTGGAATTTTTCACAGGAACTTCGGTTTCTTCTTTCGTTTCCGTCTCTGTTTCAGCAGTTGTTTCCTTATTTATAATATCTGTCTCGGGAGCTTTCTCCTTTGTATTCGGTGATGCGTCTGCCTGCAGGGAAGCGCTCGCTTCCGTTGTCCGGTCCAGGGTTACTGCCCCTTCATACATGAGGACCGCGGCCGCAGTTACCGCAGAGATCCGTATCAGTCGTTTTGCCAGATTCATAGATACCCTTGCCTTTCTAAATGGACGTATCTGATGTTGCCTCATGCCATCATACAATAAAAGGGACGAAAAGTAAATAATTTTTGCAAACAGTGAGAAATATGAGAGAATCTTGTGGTATAATCTGTGATAAAAAGGGAATAAAAATTTCTACAGTAATACTTGTTAACTGTATAGATGTACAATGTTATTATCTGTTTGAATAACGGAGGACAATTCAATGGAAAAAGAGATTCTGCAGGTACGGATGCTGGGAGGTTTTTCAATGGTTTATCAGGAAAAAACACTGGTGTTTGACAGAAATTACATATCAAAAAGCACACAGCTTCTGCAGATTCTGTTCCTTCACCTGGAAAAGGGGATAGCGAAGGAGCGGCTTCTGGAAGAGCTGTATGGTCGGGATGATGTGGAGAACCGGAACGGCAGCCTGAACAATACGATTTTCCGGTTGAGAAAGCAGCTGGAGGCGGCAGGTCTGCCCGAAGGCAAGTATTTTTACCTGAAAAAAGGAATTTACTACTGGGATTCCGTGATCCCTGTGGAGACAGACCTCTCTGTTTTTGAAAAAAAACTGGAAGAAAGCAGAAAAGAGACCGACGAAGAGAAAAAAACGGAGCTTTTAAAAGAAACCTGTGCTCTGTATACCGGAGAGCTTCTTCCGAATATGACCGGAGAAAACTGGGCAGCGGTGGCAAATATTCATTATCGGGATCTTTATTTCGAAGCACTGGAAGAACTTTGCACCATTCTCAAGGAGAAACGCTATTTTGAGACGATCTACCAGCTGACCACAACGGCGGCAGGAATGTATCCCTTTGAAGAGTGGCAGCTCTGGCGCATCGACAGCCTGATAGCCATGAACCGTTATCAGGATGCCATGGCCATTTACAAAGAAGCGACGAAACATTTTTTTGATGATCTGGGACTTCCGCCTTCCGAGGAGATGCTGGAGCGCTTCCGGCTCATGAGCGACCGGATTCAGCAGTCCGTGGGGGCACTGGAGGAGATCAAGAAAGGCCTTCGGGAAAAAGAAGAGCAGAAGGGGGCCTATTACTGCTCTTTTCCGAGTTTTATCGACATTTATCATGTGATCGACCGCATGATGGAGCGGAGCGGGATCTCTGTCTATATCATGCTCTGCACGCTGACGGACAAAAATGGAGAGATCCGTATGGGAACCGACCGGAACAAGGAGGCTTCGGAGGCCTTAAGAGTTGCGATCTGCAATTCTCTCAGGCGCGGAGATTTTTACACCAGATACAACGAAAGCCAGTTTCTGGTCATGCTTTCCGGGACGACTCTGGAGAACTGCCAGGTGCTCTCGGCCAGAATTGACCGGAATTTCAGAAAAGAGTTTAACGGTCATTTCCGGATCAATTACTATATGGCTTCTGTGGCAGAACTCCGGGAAGAGAAGGACGGGGAAACGCTTTCCTTTCATTCGGCGGCAGACTGTTGGAAGATCAGTCAGAAATAACAGGAGAGACACATTTATATGGAAGAAATTCGATTCAATCTGGCTGCACCGGATCTCCTCTGTATCTGTGTGGACGACAGACAGCATGGAGAGAACAGCGGAAGGGTGTATTGCTGTTATTCCAGGGAAGCAATGTATTTTGCCCATGAATATCAGCTGATAAAAATAATAGAAAGACTTCTGGACCGCATCGATTATCCCCAGTCTTCGGTGAAGATCCGTAGTTTTCAGGAGAAAGAAGAAAAGCGGCTTCTGAAGCCGGAAAAAGTCCTGGAGGGCCGCGAGGTGGCGAACCACAGCGGAAAACTTGATACGTTTCTTGTACATATTAAGTACCGGCAAAACGCGACCTGGCAGGGAGAGATACGCTGGGTAGAAAAAGGGAAAAATGTCTCTTTTCGCAGTGAGTTAGAGCTTTTGAAGCTCATGGATAACGCGCTGGAAATGTAGTGTACTGTCCCATTCACATTTCGTATAATGAGACAGTACACCAGTGATACGATAAAACTCTTTCAAAAGGCACAAAAAAATATGAAAAATAGCATAGACGAAAGAGGTTAAGAAAGAGTATATTTGGTATAATTGACGAAATAGAAAAGTTTCTATAAACAGAGAACCAGATGGGAGGATGGGTGAGATGCTTGCAGGACGAAAAGAATAGAAACACACTTGGAAAAAAGGGCACATTTGTTGTACATGTGCAGTACCTGGAGAATTCCACCTGGCAGGGTGAGATCGTCTGGGCGGAAAAAAATGAATCATTGAAATTTCGAAGTGCATTGGAACTATTAAAAATCATGGACAGCGCTCTGGCAACAACAGAACAGGGTGAAAAGAAAGGAGAAAAGTTATGAATAACAGAAAATGGTCCAGAATCATTGCGATGCTTTTGGCTGTCATGCTGGTATTTTGTGATTCGAATGTGATCTATGCTGTGGAATCCATGACGGAAGCACAGACAGAAGATCCGGCAGCGGCACAGGCAGCGGCAGATGCAGAAGCAGCAAGGCAGGCCGAAGAGGCGCAGGCTGCCGCAGAAGCAGAGGCAGCAAGGCAGGCCGCGGAAGCGCAGGCAGCAGCAGACGCAGAGGCAGCAAGACAGGCCGCAGAAGCGCAGGCAGCAGCAGATGCAGAGGCAGCAAGGCAGGCCGCAGAAGCGCAGGCAGCAGCAGACGCAGAGGCAGCAAGACAGGCCGCGGAAGCGCAGGCAGCAGCAGACGCAGAAGCAGCAAGACAGGCCGAAGAGGCACAGGCTGCCGCAGATGCAGAAGCAGCAAGACAGGCCGAAGAGGCACAGGCTACAGCAGATACAGCAACAGCAGACAGCGAGACAGAGCCGCAGACCACACCGTCCGCGACAGGAAGCCTGACTCTGAAAACAGAGGCAGTTTCCACCCAGAAAGAGGGAGAGGCTGCAAAGCTGAAAGTGACTTATGAGCTCAGCGCTGACAGCAGCGTGGATACCGTTGAGACCAGACTTTATGCCTGGAATAAAAATGCAGGCTATCCGCAGTTTAAAGACGGCAGGTTTACCGATCCTGAAACCAAACGTGAGTTTCAGCTGAAAACCGACAAAGACGGTTTGGTTTATGTGGAATACATTCTGAAGAAGGGCGAGTCTTTCACAGAAGAGTTCGAGTTCATCGATACCACACTTGAGGTGGGCACTCAGATTACCTTTGATGTGGCCATCGGCGCTAATGGCGTTGTTCCGGCAAACTGCTCCATCCAGAGCACCACTGCCAAAGTGACCTATGCGCTTCCGGATGGAAATGGAACAGCCACAGAAGTAGAAACCGAATCCAACGCTCCGGAGAGCACCGCAGTAGAAAACGTTGTGGCTTTTCAGAGTGCGGAAGGTGCGAGCGTAACTGTTGACGGCGCAGACGTAACCAATGGCACTGCTATGGCCAAAGACGGCAAGATCGTCTTCACCGTAACCCCGGCAGAGGGCTATGAAGTTACCAGTATCCTGGTAGACGGAACCATCCCTGCCAGAACCAACGATGAGACTCCTGAGACCAACGATTACATTATCGAAGGTATCCAGACTGACAGCACTGTGGTTATGATCAGTACGCAGGCAGTTGAGATTGAAACCGAGAGCGAGTCTGAGACTGAAAGTGAGACTGCAACAGAAGCAGCTACTGAGGTTGAGTCAGAATCCGAGAGTGAGACGGAAGCTGTTACGGAGTCTGAAAGTGAAACGGAAACGGTAGCCGAGACTGAGGTACAGACCGAGTCTGAAACGGAAGCTAAGTATGGCACAGATTTCAGCTATGAAGATGAAACTGTTGTTATTACAGCTGTAGCTCAGCCGGAAGCAAAACTTCCGGAAAACGCAGTTCTGAAAGCAGATCCCATGCTGGAAGGCAGTGCTGCTTATGAAGATGCTGTGAGCATGGTGGAAAATCAGCTTGGTGGAACAGAAGAAGGCCAGGAGGCTTCCTATGTATTCTATGACGTTTACTTTGAAGTAAATGGAGAACGCATAGAGCCGGCAGATGGCCTGGTAGAAGTTTCCATGAATTTCAAGACTCCGGTGCTGGAATCCGCAGAGGATGAGCAGACAGAGGAAGTTACTGTCATCCATATTGATGAGAGCACCAATATCGTACAGGATGTTACAGATCAGATTAAGTTGACTGATGATGGCGGTGTGAGTGCAGTGGGGTTTACTACAGATAGCTTTTCCCCGATGGGTATTCGGAAAATAGTGAAAGCAGCCACTGGACAGCCAGAAGATAGAAAAAATATTACTGCAACAGGAAATACAGTTAACTATAAAATCATAGTAGATGATGAGGAATATACAGGAAAACCAATTCCAAGAGATGCTTCCATCGATATTCAGCTTACATATGCTTACTCTGAAAATAATAAACCGACAAAAGGTGACAATGGCGGTTATTATTGGGAATTACCGGATTTGAGCGGCCTGGAACTGGATCCATCCTGGACTTCCGGAACAATTACTTATGATGAAGATAAAAACGGCGGAACATATGAGATCAAGACAGATTCAGATGGAAAAACTCGAGTTTATTTTACCTATGATAATAGTGATGGCGGCTTTATAGACAGCTATCCGTTGGGAATTTCAGGAACCTTTAATCTCTGGACAAAAGTTAAATCTACCTCTTCTGATAATAAAATCACCATAAATCTGGGGGATAAAGAGCATACAATCAATTTGGAACCCACAGATTTGAAGGGTACCAAATCCTATGTACCTCAGGATGACGGAACACTTCTGTTCACTATTGTAATGGAAGCTACCGATGCGGATGCGACAAACGTAGTGATTACAGATAAACTGACAGGAACTCTTTCCTTTGTCAAGGGAACTTTTGAGGCTGCAAAAGCAGACGGAACAAAGATTAGTAATATCAGCGTTAGCTATGATGAAAATGATCCGCAGAAAGCCTATATCACAATTCCGGAAATAAAATATGGCGATAAGGTAACGATTACTTATAAGGTGGATCCGGGAGCTGATAAAACCAGTACAGATCCCAATACCAATACGGCATTCTGGGGCTGGGGTGATGGCAACGGTAATGGAAAAGGCGAATCCGGTACAGTCAATGTTGATCTGAAAGGCGATACTTTAAAGAAAACAGGCGAATTCGACGACAAAACGAACCAGATCAAATATACAATCAAAATCAACGAATTAGGTTTAAAACTTTTACCGGACAACAGTGACGGAACACATCCGAATTTGATTGTTCAGGATACTTTGGATACAACGCATGTTACATTATTGTTTAATACTATATCAGTCAAGGATAAAGATGGAAATGATATTCCAGGCGCAAGTTATGCTTATGATGAGGGTGTTCTTACAGTAGAAGTTCCTGACGAGAAATTTGTGATCCTTTCCTATTCTGTAAAGGCAAATGGCAAGACCAAAGAAGAATATAAGGTTACAAATAATGTAAGTATGTCAGGTGACTACCAGGCTTCTGTTACGACAGATGTAAGAATTGGTCAGTCAGCTGCTACGGTTTCCGGAACCAAGGGAACCGTTGCTATCAGAAAAATCAGTGAATATGCAGTAGAAGGAAAGATTCCTTTCCTGAATGGAGCAAAATTCAATCTTTATAAAGTAGACCTGGATACCAAAAAGGAAAGTATTGTTGAAACTGGAAAAGTCACCAAGAAAGTCGGTAGTCAGGATGGTAAAATTGTATTTGGTGAGACAAGCAATCCGATGCAAGGCTCTCTTTTGACGAATACGTTGTATTATTTCCGAGAGACAGAGGCTCCAAGTGGCTATGTATTAAACAGTAAAAAATACTATTTTGTGATTGAAGCTACAGACGCTACAAAGAGTACTATTAGTCAGAAATTCCCGGATATAACAGTAAACTACTGTGGTAATGGTGCTACGCTTCCTTACGTTACCAATAAGACTATTCCCAAACCGGTAGACCTTACCTTCAATGGAGATAAGAAAGTTATCGGTTCTGCATCTGTTGAAGATGGATTTGAGTTTACGGCTGAATTAAAAAACTACAGCAAGAAGATTGACGGAAAAGAAGCCGGTTATGTCAGCGATAAGCTGGATAAGTCGAAGTATTCCGCAACAGGAACCAACAAAGGCTCCAAGATTACGTTTGGTTCTATTTCTCTTGACTATGAAGGAACTTATACCTTTACAATCAAGGAAAAGGCAGGAACCGGTTCTTATCTTTATGACGGAACAGCCTATGAAGTAAAGGTTGTAGTAGAAAGAGATACGACTGGTAACCTGGCAATCAAGTCAAAAGACATTGTAAAACCGTCTTCCACCAAGAAGATTGTATTTACCAATACCAAGACAACAGGTCTCAGCATTACCAAGAATGTGGAAGCGGCTGTATCAGAGGGTACAACCTTTACCTTTAATCTTACCTGGCATAAAGCAGAAAAAGACTGGGCAGAGTTTGATACCAGCAAGTTGGCAATTACAGGCGGAGAATTTGAAGGTACTCCGAACAGCTGGGGAGCAACTGTTAAAATCACAGTTAAGGCTGGTGAAAAAGCCGGAACAGCAACGATCACCGGACTTCCGGTTGGAGTTTATGTAGAGAAGATAACAGAGCAGACAAAATCCGGATGGACAATGAAGAGTCTGACACCGGGAACTCTGACTCTGGCAGAAAATGCCGAAAGCAATCAGATCACTGTTACCAACAGCTACAGCGCTTCCGGTACCTGGACTCCGAAGGCTACGAAAAAGCTGAATGCAGGCGGTCGTAAGCTGAAAAACAATGAATTCCGCTTTGTTGTAAAAGATCAGGCCGGAAATACGGTCATGACTGGTACCAACAATGAGAACAACAATGTTACTTTTGTTACAACGGATGAGAAGAAGACAAACAGTATTTCTTATACCGCACCGGGAACCTATACCTACACGATTGAAGAGGTAACTCCGGCAGATGGTGAGAAAGAAACGAATATGTCTTACTCTGATGCGGTTTACACCGTAACAGTCACAGTGACAGATCCGAAGAAGGATGGTACTTTAGATGTTAAGGCAGTATATGTAAGCAGCAAGGAAAGTGGAGAGAAAACTTCCGCAGAATTTGTAAATACCTATACCGCAAAAGGAAGCTGGAAGCCGGCTGTTTCCAAGATTCTGACAGGCGGAGCTTCCTACGGTGAAGGATTTACCTATACGGTAAAAGACAAAAGCACCAAAAAGGAAGTTGCAACAGGTTCAAATAAGGATGATGGTCCGATTTCCTTCACAGATATCACATATGACCAGACAGATATCGGCAAGAAATATACTTATACCATCGAAGAGACAAACAAGACCAGAAGCGATATCACTTATGATGATACCGTCTTTACGGTTTCTGTTGAGATTGAGGATAAAGGCAATGGTGTCGTTGGTGCAAAGGAAAGCTCTGTAGTTTATAAGAAAGCAAGAACTACGGTAACAGATCCTGCTTTTGAGAACAAGTACAAAGCCAGCGGTTCTGCTGAAATTAAGGGTACCAAGACTCTGAAAAACCAGATCCTGACAGCAGGAGCATTTACCTTTGGGCTCTTTGAAGACTCTGCTGGAACGAAGCCGGTGAAGGATGCGTCTGGCAAGGCAATCACCACAACCAACAAAGCTGCACGGACAGCGGACGGAAAAGGTGAGTTCGTTCTGAATACGCCTGTATATACCCAGGCAGATATCGGAAAAGAATATACTTACTGGGTTCGTGAGATTTCAAAAGGAGATCAGAGATATACTTATGATACGGCTGCATATCAGGTAAGTGTAAAGGTATCAAATAAAGGTAATGGTGAACTGAATGTTGCTGTTACCTATAGCAGCGGTGCGATCAACTTTACCAATACCTATACGGCAACCGGTTCTCTGGATGTAACTGCTACAAAGACAGTAAAAGGTCGGACGGATGTACCGAATATCTTTAAATTTGAACTGATTGAGATTACCGGATCAACATCAAAGGTTCTTCAGACCGTAACAAATAATGGCAGTCAGGTTACCTTTGATCCAATCCCATATCAGGTAGATAAAGACAAAGATAAAACTTACACCTATATCCTGAAAGAGGAAACGGGTTCAGCTGCTGGATATGTAGGCGGTTATTCCACAGAGGAATATCGCATTACAGCGAAAATCACCGATGATGGCACAGGTAATCTGAAGGTCGCCAAGACTATCGAAAAGAAAAATGCAGATGGTACTTACAGTGCTCACACGGCAAATAACGGTGTTCCTTCCTTTACCAATACCTATAAGGCAACGGGTAAATTAACTCTGAGCGGTAAGAAGATTCTTGAAAACCATGCTCTCGAAAAAGATCAGTTCACCTTTGAACTCTACAAGATTGAGAATTACGGAAAAGAGAATCAGAGTTATACGCAGATCGATCAGAAAAAGAACAATGCGGACGGCAGCTTCACTTTCGATGAGCTTACCTTTAACGAGAATCAGGTTGGCGATAATTATTACGCTGTGCGTGAGGTGAACGAAGAAGCAGCACATCCTGGTTATAGCTATCTGAAAGACTATGTGATTGTAAAAGTAACGGTAACGGATGACGGACAGGGCAATCTGACAGCAACCGCTACACCGAACGGAGTAACCGGTGACACTGCACTTACCATCACCAACACCTATACAGCAAAAGGTCGGTTACAGCTGAAAGCTCATAAATCTCTGACGGGAGCTGCTCTTCGTGAGGATAACAAATTCAGCTTCACCCTGACCGGGCCCAAAAATACGAACCAGACAAAGCCAAATGATCTGGATGGAAACGTAGTCTTTGACACTCTGGAGTATGATCAGTCTGATATTGGACAGAAATATGTTTATACACTGACAGAAACCGATGAAGGAAAAGTAGGTTATACCTACGACAGCAAGATTTACACCGTAACCGTTGAGGTCAAAGATAATCATAATGGAACGCTTTCCACTCCGTATACGATCCAGATGCAGGAGAAGGCAGGCAGCACAGCAACGGATTATACGAAGTCTTCAGACGAAGAAGTCAAGATTCCAGAGTTCTCCAACAGCTACGAAGCAACCGGTTCAGCCGTTCTCAGTGGAACCAAAAAGCTTATAGGCGGTACGAAAGAACTGAAAGCCGGCGATTTCAGCTTCAAGATCTATGAAGTGAAAATGCAGAAGAAGAGCGATGACTCAGACGAGCTGGTTGAGGTGGAAGAGGCTCTGAAAGATGCAGCCGGACAGGAGATTACCGTATCCAACGATGCGAAAGGAAACTTTACGTTCCCGGAAATCTCTTACACGCAGAATGACGTTGGTGTACATACTTACCGTATCAAAGAGATAAACGATGGAAAACCGGGTTACACCTACGATTCAGCATCTGTGGAAGTAACGATCAATGTAAAAGATAATCACAATAAGACGCTGGATACAACAGAACGGACTTACAAAAAAGGTGGCACTACAGTAGGTGCAATCAATTTCGAGAACTCTTATGCTGCGAAAGGAAGCTTTACCCCGTTGGCAATCAAGAAACTGGAAGGTCATAAGCTGTCTGCAGATCAGTTTACTTTTGTTCTTTACGAGGTAAAAGACAAAGAAGAGAAGGAACTTGAAAGAAAAACAAATGATGCGGCAGGCGTTGTCAGCTTTACAAGCAGAGAGTATAGCCAGGCAGATATCGGAAAGACCTTTGTTTACCGGATCAAAGAGGTAAACGACGGAACTGACGGATATACCTACTCAAAAGAAGAATATACCATTACTGTATCTGTCACAGATAATAATGGTTCTTTGACGGTGACACCTGTTTATACAAACAAGGAAGGCACAGAAATTAAAAAAGCAGAGGAAGTAGTCTTTAAGAATACCTATGCTGCAACAGGTTCCGCTAAGATCAGCGGTACCAAGACTCTGACCGGAAACCGGACACTGGATAACGAGCAGTTCTCCTTCAAACTGACCACAGATCCGGAAGGAAAGAATCTGGTGAAGGATTCTGAAGGCAACGACATGATCGTGAAAAATGATGCAGATGGAAACTTTACATTCCCTGCACTTCAGTACGACCAGGACGATGTCAAGGATGCAGAAGACATCAAAGCCGGAAAAGACTTTACCTATTATGTAAGTGAGATTGCAAATCCTGATGATGAGGTCTACACTTACAGCACCAGGATTTACAAAGTAGTTATCAATGTAAAGGATGACGGCGGTAAACTGGCAGTTGCCGAACCGGTAATCACCGATCTGAACACAGGCAAACCGGCAGATATCGCTTTTGAGAACCATTACAATGCCAAAGGTTCCCTGAATCTTACGGCAACAAAGAAACTCGATGTAGTCTCTGATAAAGTGAAACTGAGTGCAAATCTTTTCTCCTTCACTCTGATCGGTGACAACATTAAGAAACAGATCAAGTGGAATAATGAAGACGGAAGCGTAATTTTTGATTCTATTAATTATACGGAAGCAGATATTGATAAGGATTTCACTTACACGATGACCGAGCAGTACGGAAAACTCAGCGGTTTTGAGTATTCCAATGAAGTCTATACGATCAAGGTTCATATTTCTGATAACAGAGACGGAAGTCTGAACGTAGATGCAAAAGTTACCAATTCCGAAGGGGAAGACGTAAAGCTGGGCGAGATTCAGTTTGTGAACAAGTATGAAGCCACCGGCAGTCTGACTCTGGAAGGTACGAAGGTACTGAACGGAAGAAAACTGGAAGCAGAGCAGTTCACCTTTGCTTTAAGTGAAGGCCGCGAGGTTCTGCGGACGGCAGTTAATGCAGAAGATGGAAGCTTCAAATTTGATCCGATCGAGTACACGACCGCAGACATCGGAATCCATACTTATAAGGTTCAGGAGGTTACACCTGAAACGGATGGTAACGGTTATATTTATGACCGAACGATTTATACGGTAGTTGTAGAAGTAAGTGATAACGGTGACGGTACACTGAATGTTGACGTTCGCAAAGAGAACGACAAAGAGCCGGAACTGAAATTTACCAACACCTATAAGGCAGAAGGTAAAACTTCTGTAAAAGCAACGAAGGTACTGACCGGAACAACGCTGACAGAGAATAACAAGTTCTCCTTCACGCTGGAAAGCACCGGAATCGCACCGGTTTACAAAGAAACGGTTCAGAACGGCCTGGATGGAACCATTTCCTTCCCGGAGATGACTTACACAGAGGCAGATGCAGGACAGACTTATACTTATCTAATGTATGAGGAAATTCCGGCAGAAAAAGCAGCGGGTTATACCTATGATGAGACTGTTTACCATGTAGAAGTGACAGTTACGGACAATGGTGACGGAAAGCTGAAAGCGGAGCCGAAGATCTATGAGATCAGCGGACCGGCTGGCCGCCCGGTGAAAAAAGAAGTTGGAAACGCACAGTTTACCAACGAGTACCATGCAGCTGGCAGTCTGATTCTCAAAGCACAGAAGAATCTGACGGGACGCCTGCTGGCAGACGGACAGTTTGCTTTCATCCTGAAGGGTGAGGGCATCAGCCAGAGAAAGACCAACACGCTGACCGGTGAGATCACCTTTGATCAGCTCACGTACACCGAGCAGGATCTTGGAAAGACCTTTACTTATCGGCTGTATGAGGATATCCCGGCAGAGAAAGCAAAAGGCTACACCTATGACGAGACAGAATATGAGGTCAAGGTAACTCTGAAGGATAACGGCGACGGAACCCTGACAGCGACACCTGAGATCAAAAAACTGGGAATGACGGATGCAGAAACGACCGTAGTGGAAAAGGCAGAATTTAATAACCATTACAACGCAGACGGCGAGCTGACTCTGACAGCAACCAAGAACCTGAGCGGAAGAGCAATCACAGACGGCGAGTTTGAGTTTACTCTGAGCAGGGATGGCGAGGTCATTGATACGGCGGCGAATGTGGGAACGAATGTTACCTTTAAGAAACTGACGTATCAGACAGAAGATATCGGTAAGACTTACACCTATATCATGCAGGAGATCGATAAGGGCGTTAAGTGGTATACCTGCGACAAGACCAGATATCAGGTGACAGTAACGATCACTGATAAGAATGACGGTACACTGAATGTTGCCAAGACCATTGAGAAACTTGGCGAGGACGGCGAAGAGAACGAACAGGTACTGAATGCCGTATTCAATAATGAATACAAGGCAGAAGCACAGATCGGAATCAGCGCTGAGAAGATCCTGAAAGGCAGAGCAATTGCTGACAGACAGTTCAGCTTTACACTGAAAGGAACAGCTGAGAACGAAGCAAATGGCGACACCAATAAGGATCAGACCGTGAAGAACGTTGGCAATACGGTAACGTTTGCTGATCTCAAATACACGGAGAAAAATGCAGGCAAGACTTATACTTACCTTCTTCAGGAAGCAATTCCGGAGAGCAAAGCAAACGGCTATACCTATGATGATACCGTTTACACGGTAATCGTGGAAGTAACCGATGCAGGCGAAGGAAAGCTGAATGTTCAGAAGACCATCGTCAAAGCAGATGAGAGCGGAGAACTTGCACCTGTTGACAAAGCAGTATTCACTAACACCTACCGTGCAGAGGGCAGCATTACTCTGACCGCATCCAAAGCTTATGCAGAGGATGTACAGACAAGACTGCTGGCAAATCAGTATGAGTTCACTGTAACGGAGAACGGAAAAGAAGTAGCGAAGGGAACCAACGCACTGGATGGCAAGATCACCTTCAGCGAGATCAGCTACAAACTGACTCCGGACGACACCAGTGTTCTGGGTGAGCATACTTACACCGTAAAAGAGACTAAGGGTACCGATGGCGCAGTTCTCTACGACGAAGCTGAGTACACGGTAAAAGTAAAGGTAAGCGATGACGGAAGCGGAATCTTAAAGGCAGAAGTTGTCGGTGATACCAAAGAAGCAGACCTGAAGTTTGTCAATGATCTGACTAAGGTTAAGGTTTCCAAGATTGATGTAACAAATAACACAGAACTGCCGGGAGCAAAACTGGAAATCAGAGATGCAGACGGCAAAGTCATTGATTCCTGGATCAGTGGAAGCGAGCCTCATTATATCGAAGGTATCCTGAAAGCCGGTCAGAAGTATACTCTGACTGAGACCGCAGTGCCGGATGGTTACAAATATGCGGAAGAGATTACCTTTGAGGTAGGCAAAGACGGTAAGGTTCAGACTGTTACCATGAAAGACGCCCCCAGCAAACTGACCGTCTCCAAGAAAGACATGGCAGATCTTACCAAGAATCTTCCGGGAGCAACCTTTGAGGTACAGGATGAGAACGGTGATGTCGTAAGAACCGTTTACAATGAGACTCTGAGATGGACCACCACAGCGGATGCACTGGTGAAGACCATCACCGGCCTGAAGGACGGCAGCTATCAGTTGGTTGAGACCAAGGCTCCGACTGGTTACACGATTGCAGATCCGATTTCCTTTATCGTTGAAAAAGGAAAGATTTACAGAAGTGTAGACGGAGAACAGGCTGAGATCGATACGATTGCCATGGAGGATCAGGCAACAGAGGTTACTATCAGCAAGACCGATATCACTACCGGAAAAGAACTGCCGGGAGCAACACTTCAGATCCTGAAGAAAGTGAAAGCAGCAACAGATGCTGGTGAAGAAGTTGAGAAGGAAGAAACCGTAATCACTATTTACGGCGAGAAGCTGGAGTGGGTATCTGGTGAGACACCGAAAACCATTAAGGGTCTGCCTGCCGGAGAGTATATCCTTCGCGAGACCGCAGCACCGAATGGCTATACCATTGCGAAAGATGTGAAATTTACCGTTACCGATGAGCTGAAAGCAGCAGAAAAGGTAGTGATGGAGAACACACCGATCGAGGTAAACATCAGCAAGACCGATATCACAACAGACAAGGAACTGCCGGGAGCAACGCTTCAGATTCTGAAAAAAGCGGCCGCAGTTACTGATGACGGAGAAGAAACCGAGACAGAAGAAGTAGTAACGACCATCTACGGCGAGAAGCTGGAGTGGAAATCCACCGGCGAGCCGAAGAACATCAAGGGACTGCCTGCCGGAGAGTACATCCTCCGCGAGAGTGCAGCACCGGATGGCTACACGGTAGCAGCAGATGTAACCTTTACCGTTACCGACGAGCTGAAAGCGGTAGAAACCGTAGAGATGCAGGATGCACCGATTGAGACCGTGATCAGCAAGGTAGATATGGCTGATACGGCAAAAGAACTGCCGGGAGCAACCCTTCAGATTCTGAAGAAAGTGACGGCAGAGGACGGCACCACCAGCGAGGAGATCGCAGTCACCGTTTACGGTGAGAAACTGCAGTGGATTTCCGGTGAGGAAGCAAAAGAGATCAAGGGCCTGCCCGCAGGAGATTACATCCTCCGTGAGATCGCAGCACCGACCGGCTACACCATTGCAAAAGATGTAGAATTTACCGTAAGCAATGACCGAAAAGTAACAAACAAAGCAGTTATGGAGGATCAGGCAACCGAAGTGAAGATCAGCAAGGTGGATATCACCGATGCAAAGAAAGAGCTTCCGGGAGCAACCCTTCAGGTAATGGATAAATATGGAAATGAGATCGTGAAGACCGTTTACGGCGAAGAGCTGAAATGGGTATCCGGAAACGAGGCTAAGGTCATCAAGGGACTGCCGGCTGGCGAGTACACCTTAAGAGAGACCATCGCACCGGCTGGATACAGCATCGCGAAGGATGTGAAATTTACCATTACCGATGAGCTGAAAGCAGCAGAAACCGTAACCATGAAGGATGCAGCCATCGAAGCAACGATCAGCAAGGTGGATATCACCAATGCAGAGAAAGAGCTTCCTGGAGCCGAGCTTCAGATCATGGATACAGAAGGCAAAGAAGTTGTGAAGACCATCTTTGGTGAAGAACTGAAATGGACTTCCGCAGAAACCGCAAAACAGATCAAGGGCCTGCCCGCTGGAGAGTATATCCTCCGCGAGACCAAAGCTCCGACAGGTTTTGCAGTAGCAGCAGATGTGAAATTTACGATAAGCGATGACCTGACCGTTGAGAACAAAGTTGTCATGAAAGATGCGCCTACCGATGTGACCATCAGCAAGGTTGCTCTTACCAATGAGACCAGAGAGCTGCCGGGAGCAACTCTTCAGATTCTCGATGAGAAGGGCGAGATCGCGAAGACCGTTTACGGTGAGCAGCTGTCCTGGATTTCCGATGTGACCGCAAAAGTCATCAAAGGACTTCCGGCAGGAACTTATACCTTAAGAGAGACTGCAGCACCTGATGGATATGCCCTCGCTGAGGATGTGGCCTTTACCGTAAACACAGACGGAACAACAACAAAGGTTGTCATGAAGGATGATGTGACCAGAGTTCAGATCTCCAAGATGGATGTAACGAACAACAAAGAGCTTGCAGGAGCTCATCTGGCACTGAAGGATGCTTCCGGAGAGATTATCCTGAACTGGATCTCCACCGGAGAGCCCAAGGTATTTGAAGGAAAACTGATCGCAGGTGCAACTTACACCCTGACCGAGATTTCCGCACCGTCCGGATACAGCTTGGCAAAGGATATTACCTTTACCGTAAACAGCAACAATGAGATCCAGAAGATCGTCATGGACGATAAGATAGCATCCGGTGATGCTTCCGTCATCGTTCAGAAACTGGTGAAATATAAAGACCAGTATAAGACGATCAATGATTACACCTTCTACACCGCTCTGTTTGCCGATGAGGCATGCACACAGCGTGTCAGCAGCGTAAAGGCACTGCGGGTACAGCAGTCCTACACCACCTCCACGATCTTCACAAATCTGGAGTATGGCACCTATTATGTGGCAGAGACCGATGAATTTGGTAATCCGATCAGCGATTCCTTCGTGATCGATTCCAATGAAATCCTGGATGGAAAGGTAAGCCTGACTCCGAAGAGTCAGATGGGCAAGAGCATGATCATCAACTATGTAAACGGAAATCTGCCGGAGAATCCCTACAACGATGGTAAGATCACGGTAAACAAACAGGTTCTGATCGGAAGCGAGCCCGGAAACGTAACTGATACCTTCTACTTTGCACTGTTCACCGATGCGGCTCATACCATCATGGCAAGTGCAGATATTCAGAAACTGGAGCTCAATGATGAGTCCAGCGGAACCGTCGTCTTCGACAGACTGCCTTACGGCGAGTATTATCTGGCAGAGACAGACGAAGATGGCGTGCCGGTTGACAGCGACTTCGGGTATACGGTAACTCTGGATGCAAGTTATTGTAAGATTTCCTCTGACAGCACAGCTGTGGAGAGAACGATAACGAACTCCAAGGCAAAAGAGCCGGATACAGAGCCGGTTACACAGCCGACGACAAGTACGACGAACCGTACGACTACGACTACGACCACCACCACGACAACAACGCCGAAGACAGGAGACGATACAAACATCGCCTTCTACCTGACTCTTATGATGATGGCAGCCCTTGTCGGAACCGGTTATGGTGTCAGAAGACGTAAGAAAAAAGAACAGAGATAAATTGTTCTGAGAAATGAAAAAGGCCACCGCGAAAGCGGTGGTCTTTTTTGTAAGAAAATATTTGCTTTATTTCAGATGCCAGATATCGCGATTGTACTCTGCGATGGTACGGTCGGATGAGAAGAAACCGGCTTTGGCGATGTTTACGAGCATCTTCTTGGCCCAGGCGGTGCGGTCCTCGTAGTCCTTGAAAGCCTGATCCTTGGTCTTTACATAGGACTTGAAGTCAAGGAAGGTCATGAACCAGTCTTTATTCAGAAGTTCGTTATAAAGGCGGGTCAGGTGCTCCTCAGAGCCAACTGCCAGCATTTCCTCGCCTACCAGGAAGTCCACAGCTGCTTTCAGCTCCGGATCAGCCTCGTAGAAGTCTTTGGAAACGTAATCGGCTTTTGCATAGTGCTCGATGACTTCCTCACTGGATTCGCCGAAGATGTAGATGTTGTCATCGCCTACCAGGTCGTGGATCTCCACGTTGGCTCCGTCCATGGTTCCCAGGGTAATGGCTCCGTTCAGCATGAACTTCATGTTTCCGGTTCCGCTGGCCTCTTTGGATGCCAGGGAGATCTGCTCGGAGATATCGCAGGCCGGGATCAGTTTCTCAGCCTTGGATACGTTGTAGTTCTCGACCATAACCACATGGAGGAACTTGCTGGCAACGGGATCTTTGTCGATGATATCCTGCAGGCAGAGGATGGCATGAATGATATCCTTTGCGATGATGTAAGCGGGAGCGGCCTTTGCACCGAAAATAGCGGTGATGGGGCGTTTCGGAAGCTTGCCGGCTTTGATCTCCAGATATTTGTGGATCAGGTAGAGCACGTTCAGCTGCTGACGTTTGTACTCGTGCAGACGTTTAATCTGGATATCGTAGATGGAGTTGTCGTCGATCTCGATGCCCTCAGTGGTCAGGATGTAGTCTTTCAGGACTTTCTTGTTGGCCTGTTTGATCTTCAGAAGCTCGCTTAAAACCTTCTTGTCATCCTTGAATTTCAGTAGTTTCTCAAGCTCGGTGGCATCGGTCTTGTAGCCTTCGCCGATCAGGCTTGTGATGAATTTCGTCAGATCGTGGTCACAGTGCAGGAGCCAGCGGCGGAAGGTGATGCCGTTTGTCTTGTTGTTGAATTTCTCTGGATAGATATTATAGAAGTTGTTCAGCTCATTGTTTTCCAGGATCTCCGTATGGAGGCGGGCTACGCCGTTGATGCTGAAGCCGTAATGGATATCAATGTGAGCCATGTGTACGAGGTTGTTTTTGTCAATGATGTAAACGGACTCATCGGAGTAGTTCCGGCGTACCATATCATCCAGTGCATAGATGATCGGGGTGAGCTGGGGAACGACTTTTTCCAGATATTTCATCGGCCATTTCTCCAGAGCCTCGGCCAGGATTGTGTGGTTGGTGTAAGCGCAAGTACGGCTCACGATATCCATTGCCTCATGGAAGGTGATGCCCTTGATCATGAGAAGACGGATCAGCTCCGGAATGACCATGGTCGGATGGGTATCGTTGATCTGGATTACGGCATAGTCCGGAAGGTCATGAAGATTGCTTCCGCGGGCAATACACTCATCAAGGATCAGACGGGCACCGTTGCTGACCATGAAGTACTGCTGGTAAATACGGAGCAGACGGCCATCCTCGTCGCTGTCATCGGGATAGAGGAAGAGGGTCAGGTTTTTGGCAATGTCTTCTTTATTAAAGGAGATGCCGTCGCGGACGATGGACTCGTCTACGGACTCCACATCGAAAAGGTGAAGCTTGTTGACGCGGTTGTTGTAGCCGATCACATCGATGTCGTAGAGGCGGGAGGTAACGGTGGTGCCACCAAAGGCAATGCGGTAGGTGGTGTCGGTCTTGTGAAGCCAGCTCTCTTTCTCAATCCAGGGGTTCGGGGTCTCTTTCTGGAGATGATCCTTAAATACCTGCTTGAAAAGGCCGAGATGATAGTTCAGGCCCACGCCGTCTCCCGGAAGACCAAGAGTAGCGATAGAATCCAGGAAGCAGGCTGCCAGTCGTCCTAAGCCCCCGTTTCCAAGGGAGGGTTCCGGCTCGGCTTCCTCGATCTCAGCCAGGCTCTTTCCGTTGCCCTTCAGCAGGAGAGCCACTTCATCGTAGATTCCAAGGTTGATGAGGTTATTGGAAAGAAGTTTGCCGATCAGGAACTCGGCGGAAATATAGTAGAGTTTCTTTTTGTCGTTACAGGGTGTCTCTTTTTCTTTGATCTGCTCTTTGGTGTAGCTTAAAAGCGCCAGGTAGAGCTCCTGGTTGGAACATTCGGAAATCGGTTTATTACAGGTTGTCTCGATAAATTTTTTCAACTGCATGATGATTCCTCCTACTTTTTCAGATTTCGGCAGGGCGCTGCCGTTCTACGGATGGCTCTATTATATCTGTTCCACCCGGAAAAGTCTTGCGATATCCTATTCAAATATAGTACAATCCTATCAAATAGTCAAACGGGAGAGGTGTATATGCGGGATTTTGAATACGAAACTTTCAGGGAAGACAAGAAGCATACAGAAGTAGCGTTCCCATATAATACCTATTTATGCTCGATTCCTCTTGATTTTTCCAGTGTTCCGGTACACTGGCATGAGGAGATGGAGCTCATCGTTGTGAAAAAGGGCCGGGGCCTTGTGACGCTGGACCGGGAGAGCAGGCTTTTGGAAGCGGGACAGGCGGTTATTGTTCTTCCGGGCCAGCTTCACGGCATTCGTCAGTATCAGCAGGAGCGGATGGAGTATGAAAATATCATTTTCCGGCTGGAAATGCTCCTTCCAAAAGAGGGCGATGTCTGCGGGCCGAAATTTCTGGAGCCCTACCGGGACGGGAAGCTCCTCTATCCTGCCTGGATCGATGGTTCCGCTCTTTATCATGAAGAGATGCTGGAGTGCATCCGGAAAATGGACGAGCTCTCAGAGCAGCGCCCCAGGGGCTATCCTCTGGCGGTGAAGGGCTGGCTCTTCCAGTTCTTTTTCCTTATGTTTTCCCGGGTGGAGCCGGCTCTGGCTGAGGAGGGCAGGGAAAAATCCCTGGATAAAATGAAACGCATTCTCAGGAGAATCGAAGTCGATTACGGAAAGCCCTTAAGTATCAAAGAGATGGCGGAATTTTCCGGTTTCAGCGAGTCGCATTTCATGAAATTTTTCAAAAATCATATGGGTGTGCCCTTCGTCAGCTATCTGAACGATTACCGGCTGACTCTCGCGGCACGGGCTCTGGCAGAGGGACAGGAGGACGTGCTGACTGTGGCCATGGACGTGGGTTTTTCTAATGTGTCCTATTTTAACCGGCTCTTTAAAAAGAAGTTCCGGATGACGCCTCTGGAATACCGGAAACGGGGAGAAAAAAGGTAAAATGGGACTGGTAAGAATGGTAATAAGTTGGTACAATAAAGAAGGTTAAATAAGCAGGTATTTAGGAGAAGTGATTTCACCTGTGCTATATACCAGATTAAACGATATCAATGGAGGGATTAAAAATGAAACAGGAACTGATCCAGAAGTTTAATGAGATTTATGGAGAAGGCGGAGAGCTGAAAACCTATTTTGCACCGGGTCGTGTAAACCTGATCGGTGAGCATACCGATTACAACGGCGGCCATGTATTTCCCTGCGCTCTGACCATCGGAACCTTCGGCGTTTTCCGCAAGAGAACCGACCGCACCATGCGTTTCTACTCTGTCAATTTCCCGAAGGCAGGCGTTCTGACCGGCTCTCTGGACGAGCTGAAACCGAGAAAAGAAGCTGGCTGGAGCAACTATCCGGTAGGTATGGTATGGACCTTCGGTGAAAAAGGCCATCCCATTGATACCGGTTTCGATATGCTGATCTACGGAACCATTCCCGACGCTTCCGGTCTTTCTTCCTCATCTTCCGTACATATGCTGACCGCTGTGGCTCTGCGTGACATGTATGGAGTGGAAGGCGTTTCCAACATTGACATCGCGCTTTACGGCCAGTTCGCAGAGAATAATTTCAACGGTGTCAACTGCGGTATCATGGATCAGTTCGCCATTTCCATGGGTAAAAAAGACAACGCCATCTATCTTGACACCAGCAACCTCGAGTACGAGTATGCTCCGATCAAACTGGAGGGCATGAAGATCGTCATCGCCTGCAGCAACAAGAAGCGCGGACTTGGCGATTCCAAATACAATGAGCGCCGCGCAGAGTGCGAGGAAGCTCTGGCAGAGCTCCAGAAAGTCGTTGATATCAAGGCTCTGGGCGATCTGACAGAGGAAGAGTTCGAGAAATACAAGAGCGCCATCGGAAGCGAGGTTCGTATGCGTCGTGCCCGCCATGCCGTTTACGAGAACCAGCGTACCAAACGGGCTGTAGAGGTTCTGAAAGCCGGAGATGTGGCTGAGTTCGGAAGACTGATGAACGCTTCCCATGTATCTCTCCGTGATGACTATGAAGTAACCGGAAAAGAGCTGGATACTCTGGTAGATACTGCATGGAAACAGGACGGCGTTATCGGTTCCCGTATGACCGGAGCTGGCTTCGGCGGCTGCACCGTCAGCATCGTAAAAGAGGACGCTGTGAAGAGCTTCATTGAGAACGTAGGAAAAATCTACGAGGAGAAGATCGGCTACAAGGCAGATTTCTATGTAGTAGAGATCGGCGACGGAGCAGGCATCTGGGAGTAATACAGTAAAAATAGCAGAGAAGGGAAGCGCATAGCCATGGAAAAGACCGTTTTATATGAAAATATCGACCGGCTGGTCCAGTACGGACTGACAACGGGTCTTACTTCAGAGGAAGAAGAGATTTACACCAGAAACCAGCTTTTGGAGGTCTTTGGCGAAGAGGATTACCAGGAAAATGACAAGACCGGAAAAGAAGTCCGGACAGAAGAACTGGAAGATATCCTGAAAAATCTGCTGGATTATGCGGCAGAGGCAGGAATCCTCAAGGAGAACAGCACCGTTTACCGTGATCTTTTTGACACCAGACTGATGAACTGTCTTCTGCCGAGACCGTCCCAGGTCTCCGGAAAATTCTGGGAGCTTTACAAAAAGTCTCCGGAAGAGGCCACAAATTATTACTATAAGTTTGCCCAGGACTCTGACTATATCCGCCGCTATCGTATTGCCCGGGATATTCGCTGGGCCGTTCCCAGTGTGTATGGAGATATTGATATTTCCATCAATCTCTCCAAACCGGAGAAGGATCCCAAGGCCATTGCGGCTGCCAAACTGATGAAGCAGAGCAGTTATCCCAAGTGCCAGCTCTGCAAGGAAAACATGGGATATATGGGTCGGGTAAACCATCCGGCCAGACAGAATCACCGGATCATTCCGCTGAAAATCAATCAGGCAGACTGGTTTTTCCAGTATTCTCCTTATGTGTATTATAACGAGCACTGCATTGTTTTCTGCGGTGAGCATGTGCCCATGAAGATCGAGAGAGCCACCTTCGTGAAGCTCTTCGATTTCATCAAGCTGTTCCCCCATTATTTCCTGGGATCCAATGCGGATCTTCCGATCGTGGGCGGTTCGATTCTGACCCACGACCATTATCAGGGCGGAAATAATACCTTTGCCATGGCAAAAGCGCCCATGGAGCAGACTTTCACGATCCCCGGCTACGAGGATGTGGAGGCAGGCATCGTCAAATGGCCTCTGTCCGTCATCCGTATCCGCTGCAAGGACGAGACACGGCTCATCGACCTGGCAGAGCATATCCTGAATAAGTGGAGAGGCTATACCGATGAGGCTGCCTTCGTTTTTGCCGAGACAGACGGCGAGCCCCACAACACCATCACTCCTATTGCCAGAAAAGTGGGCGATACCTTTGAGCTGGATCTGGCCCTCCGGAACAACATCACGACCGAGGAATATCCTCTGGGCGTTTACCATCCGCATCAGGACTGCCATCACATCAAGAAGGAGAACATCGGCCTTATCGAGGTAATGGGTCTTGCGATCCTTCCGGCCCGTCTGAAAAAGGAGATGGAGCTTCTGAAGGATTACATCCTGAACAAGAAGGATATCCGCTCCAACGCTGATATCGAAAAGCATGCGGACTGGGTGGATGAGTTCCTTCCGAATTACACGGACATCAATGAGGAAAACATCGATGATATCCTGAAAAAAGAGGTCGGAAAGGTCTTTGTCCGCGTTCTCGAGGATGCCGGCGTTTATAAGTGTACGCCGGAAGGCAGAGAAGCTTTCGGCAGATTTATTAAGACCCTGTAAGGAAAAACGAAAGAAATTAGAAAGAATCGCAAACATTTCTTAATTATAAGGAAAAGGTCTTGAATTTCAAACAGCCCCGGTGCTATAATGCATGCGAAAACGAGAAAAAATTTCGTATGAGGAATCGGGGTTGTTTATTTTTATGAGAAAAATGAATTCATCCAGATGGAAAGACGCAGGTCTGGTGCTTGCTTACATGATTTTCTATCTGTGCTTTTTTAACTATTTGGAACACCGGACGGGAGTTCAGGTACATATGCTGCAGATGCGGGCGGATTACAAGATCCCCTTCTGTGAATACTTTATTGTTCCCTATCTTCTGTGGTTCCCTTATGTGGGACTCACCGCCGCGTACTTTACTTTATTTAACGACAACCGGACAGAGTTTTATCAGTTTGCTGTCTGCATGGGAATCGGAATGACGTTGTTTCTCATCGTCTCCTACATTTTCCCGAACGGACAGAACTTAAGGCCCTACACCTTTGCACGGCACAATATTTTCACGGAACTGGTAAAGGAGCTTTACAAGGTTGACACGCCCACGAATGTGATGCCAAGTCTTCATGTATTCAATTCTGTTATGTGCTGCACGGCCATCTGGGAGAGCCGTTCCCTCCGGAAAAACAAACTGGTGCGCTGGGGCTCCTGGGTACTGACCCTGCTCATCATCGCCGCCACGATGTTCCTGAAACAGCATACCATTCTGGATGTTGTGGTCGCTCTGGCTATGGCGCGGATCTGCTGGTTTTTCATGTACCGCTATAAGGTGCAGACCGTTGTAGAGTATGAAGAAGTATAGTAACTGCGAAGTTACTGAACAGTTACGAAGTATAAAAAAATAAGATGCTTTACCGCCTGGTTTGAGGAAAGCCGGGCGGTTTTTTGCTATAGTGACGAGGAAAATGCACGCACTTGTGCAAGTGCATTTGACGACTGCTAATCAGAGCAAGATTTGCATAGCGTATCTCGCTCTGTACGAAAATATGTCATGAATAACATATTTTGCGTTAAATATCAGAAAATATGTTACAAGTAACAATTTATAGTATATTTTCTGAAAAAATATGTTATACTGTGATAGGAAGGGGGCTATGTGATGAACAGTGAAGATATGAATTCTATTTTTGAACAAATAAATAATCTAAAAAAGCCTGTTTCTAAATCAGAAAAAAAAACGGTAGATACTTCAAACAATACCCTGCGAGAAATTTTAAATGGAGTTTCTGAAGAAATCCAAAGAGTTTTGGAAGAAAATAATTTTACGCAGGAAGATTTATGTCAGATCACGAGTATGTCACAATCGAACATCAGTAAAATACTAAATGGTAAAGTTGTTCCGAAAATAGAAACCTTACAGAAAATTGCATCGGCTACACACACAAGACTGGTGATAAGCTTTGAAAATTTTGAAGGGGATGATTAGCAGTGGCGTTTCTTAAATCAATAGAGATAAATCAATTCAGAGGGATTCAGCAGTTAGCAGTTTCGGATCTTTCAAATATCAATCTGATCGTAGGAGATAATAATAGCGGTAAAACTACATTTTTGGAAGCAATAGAGCTGCTGTTTGCTAAAGCTCAGTTAAATTCCATTAAAAATGTGATAAATCAAAGAACAGTACTTAATCCCAACAGCAATAGCTTTTATATTTCCTTTATTAAAATGTTTAATATGGAGCAGAGGAAAGAGCAATTAGAGTTTGATATTTGTGCAGACAGCAATGCTGGAAAGCTTGAGTTTGAACTCAGAGGTCGTGAAAGAACCGTTTCAGGTGATGAAGCACTTCCGTTATCAGGCATGTCAGCACGACAGAAAGTACAGTATAAAAGGTCGTCGGCTTATATTCCTGAAACTGTTAAAATTTTTGAAGGAAGTGTGATTACTCAAACGGGGAAGAACATAATGAAAAAGGATATCAGCTGCACGTCTTTGGATATCGGGGGTTCAGGGCCTTCTGTAAAAAAAGAAGTGTATTATATAGCATCTTTTGGACATTTGCGTTACGATCTGCTGCAAAATATTGTGAACAACCCGGATTATAAAAAACTTGCTATTGATATTTTAAGACAGTTTGATGATTCCATTGCGGATATTTGTTATACGAAAACAGATGACGGGACCTATCTGGAGACGATTATCACAAAAAATGGGGTAAATATGCCTTTTTCTGTTTATGGGGATGGCATTAAAAAAATATTGTATATTCTTAATAAGCTGTTTGATGCTGCAGATTCCATTTTATTGATTGATGAAATAGAGACTGGCCTGCATAAGAAGTATTACGATACATTGTTTCCAGTTGTGTTTGCGCTGGCAAAAAAACTGAATGTTCAGTTATTTATTACGACTCATAACATCGAGGTGATAGATGCCATTTTAAGGTACGGCGATTATGAAGAGGCTAATGCCAGCCATGATCCGATAAAGGTGATTACATTAAAAAAAGTGGATTCGGATAATGGCAGCAATATAGCTGCTCGAAATGTTACAGGGAAATACGTTCACGATAACAGAAAAGTATTTAATTTTGAGGTGCGCCTATGACAGAAATAATACTTGTAGAAGGTGTATCTGATGTACAGTTGATCAGTTATTTCCTGCAAAATGTATATGGCTGGAAGCATGAAAATGATAATAAACTTGGAGTGACTCCTATTGATGATCACGAGCACATCGAGAGCCTTTCCAAGGGCGAAAATCAGCTGATTCTGTGCGGCGTTGGCGGCAATGGCAAATTTGCAGGCTTTGTGAAAGAGTATCGGATCAATGATATGATAATTTTGCAGGATATAGATTCTCTGATGGTTGTTACAGACAGAGATGAGGATTCGGATGCAAGAATAGGAAGAGCAATCAACCATTCATTTAAAAATTTGTCGATGAAAGCCGGGCAGTGGGTGAATAACAAAATTTCGGATTCATTTGGACAGCCGAAGAGTGTTCATACATATCTTTTGATTATTCCGGTAAATGAAAAAGGGGCACTGGAAAGAGTAATCATCAATGCTTTAAAAGATATTCCGGAAGAAGCAGCTTTGATTTGGAGCGTGATCCCATTTATTGATTCCCTGAAAGATAGGATAGCTCCTGAATTAAACAAGATCAATAAGGCTAATAAAGCTACGGTCGGAACTTTTTTCAGCATTCGAAATCCGCAAAATGCCATGAGATCCTTTGGGGCTTTTATCTCAAAAATTGACTGGTCCAAATCAGAATCTCTAAAAGAATTATTCTTACCATTTATGTATTTGGGAGAGGAAAAGCCAACCCCTTAAGAGTATTTTAATTTTTTTATCAAATTTCTGACACATTGGGACGGTAAAATGCCACTTGTAACAATTTTGTAATAAATGGTTCAGAGCATCAACACAAGGAAAAGGAAGACTATGCAAATTTATTTGCAATAGGCTTGATTTTCCTTGTGGCTTGATGCTTAACTTGAAAGCAAGGAGGCATGACATCGTGATAAGAAAAAATCTGGCGAGGGCCCTGTCTTTCTGTCTGGTGACAGGGTGGATCGCCTGCCACACATCTGGCGTGACAGCTTTGGCGGCGGAGACGGACACCTCCATGACCGGAGAGCTGGCTTTTGCCCAGTGCGAGGAATATATTAACATCCGACAGGAACCCGACGAAAACAGTGAGGTTGTTGCGAAGATCTATAACGATAACGCGGCTACGATCATTTCCAAAACGGGCGACTGGTATCAGATCACTTCCGGCAACGCCTTTGGTTATGTGAAGGCGGATTATCTGGTGACAGGGGATGAGGCCTCGGCTATCGCGGAGAAGGTTCAGTATCACATCGCCCGGATTCATCCGGAGGAGCTCTATATTCGTTCTGAAAAAAGCGAGGAGAGCACGGCAGTGGGAAGCGTTCATCAGGCCGACGAGGTAGATGCAGTTTCCTATGATAATGGCGCCTGGATTCAGATCGTGGCAGATGACGGTACGGAGGGTTATATCAACGCCTACTATGCGGATTATCTCACCTGCTATCCCGTGGCAGAGACTCTGGAAGAGGAGCAGGATCGTCTGAGAAATCAGGCAGATACTTCTGAGACCGGCGAGGGCTCCGGCCAGGGTGCGATTTATGGCGTGGAGAAAGCGGCAGAGTATACGGAGCCGGTTTCCTATGACAGTGAAAGCAGCTCTGATACCGGCTCTGTGGCTGCCGGAAGCGGAAATGACGGCTATACGGAGAGCAGCGATAGCTATGACAGCGGTTATTCCGAGGAAAATACAGACACTTCGACAGCGGACGGAAGTCAGGATTATAGTACAGATACCTCCGGGGATGAAAGCTGGGACAACAGCACAGCTGAGACGGACGGAAGCTATAGCGAGCCGGATAACTCTTACACAGAGCCCGAGGCACCGGAAACGGACGCATCTTACAGTGAACCCGAGACCAGTGCTCCCGAGACCGACGCGCCTTACACGGAACCCGAGACCAGTGCCCCGGAAACCGACGCGCCGTACAGCGAGCCGGAAACTTCAGCCCCAGAGACGGACGCGCCCTACACGGAGCCGGAAACTTCAGCGCCCGAGACCGATGCGCCCTACACGGAGCCTGAAACTTCCGCTCCTGAGACAGAAGCTCCCGCAACGGAAGATACTTCCTCATCCTCAGATCTTGGTCAGCAGATCGCTTCCTACGCGGTACAGTTCGTGGGTAATCCCTATGTTTACGGCGGCACCAGCCTGACCAACGGCGCCGACTGCTCCGGTTTTGTTCAGTCTGTCTTTGCCAACTTCGGCATCGGCCTTTCCAGAACGGCGGCTTCCCAGGCCTCCGGCGGAACTTCCGTGAGCCTTGACAGCCTTCAGGCCGGCGACCTCCTCTTTTATTCCTCCAGCGGAAGCATCGACCATGTAGCCCTCTACATCGGCGGCGGACAGATCGTCCACGCAGCCAATTCCGCCAGCGGAATCATCATTTCCAACGCCTATTACTCCACTCCGGTGGCAGCGAGACGGTACTGGTAAGAGAATGAAAAACTGCTCCGTGAGACAGACCATTTTTCGAGTGGCCGTCTCACGGCGGCAGTTTTTTTGTCTTCAAAAGATATTTTTTACGGAGGGGTCTGTAATAGTTTTTTCCGGTCTGGAGTTAAGATCAAGTTGTTGAATTTCAGAAAAGATGGTAAGATAGCCCTATCGAAAAAGAGGTGAACTGTCTATTATGGAGATAAAAGAACTTTTGGAAAAAGTAAAGACTGGGGAAATGGAACTGTCCCGGGCAGAAGAGATTTTAAAGGAGCTTCCCTATGAGAATCTGGGTTACGCAAATCTGGACCATCACAGACAGCTTCGTAACGGTTACGGAGAGACGGTCTACTGCGAGAGCAAGACAGCAGAGCAGATCGAAGGGATTCTGCACAGCTTTCAGAAAATGGGCTCCAACGTGATGGGAACCCGGGTGAAACCGGAGCAGTATACCTATTTGAAAGAGCGTTTCCCGGAGCTGATCTATCACCCGGAAGCGCGGATTATCATGCTGATGGACCATCCCGTGGAGCAGGTAGGTATGGTGGCTGTCTGCACAGCAGGTACTTCGGATATTCCGGTGGCGGAGGAAGCAGCTCTGACGGCAGAGTTTTTCGGAAGCCGGGTGGATCGGATTTTTGATGTGGGCGTGGCCGGAATCCACCGGCTGCTGGCCCGGACCGAGGAGATCCGGAAGGCCAACTGCGTGGTGGCTGTGGCCGGAATGGAGGGCGCTCTCGGAAGCGTGATGGCTGGACTCGTGGAAAATCCGGTCATTGCAGTACCGACTTCCGTTGGCTACGGCGCATCCTTTGGCGGTGTTTCCGCCCTTCTGACCATGCTCAATTCCTGCGCGGAGGGCATGGCTACGGTGAATATCGATAATGGTTTCGGGGCCGGATATATGGCCAATCAGATCAATCATCTGGCCGTAGGAGCCGGAAAGAAGGAGGCGTAAAATGGGAAAAACCTTATATCTGGAATGTTACTCCGGTATCAGCGGGGATATGACAGTGGGCGCACTCTTGGATCTGGGTGCGCGAGAGGAGGCCCTCAGGGCAGCTCTTGAGGCCCTGCCGCTGAACGGGTATGAAATAACGATCGGGCGGACGAAAAAATGCGGGATCGATGCCTGTGACTTTGATGTGATTCTGGAAGAGGAAGCCCATGACCATGCTCACGACGAAGCACATGTTCATGAGCATGATCATGAAGCAGAGCACTGTCATGATGGAGAGGGCCATGTGCATGAGCACATCCATGGTGAAGAATCACATGAGCACCAGGAGCATTTCCATGACGGCGAAGCCCATGAGCATTCTCACGAGCACCTGCACGAGGACAGTGCAGAGCACTCAGAGCACTGCCACAGCGCAGAAGGCCACTCCCATGACCATGAGCATTCTCACGAGCACACCCATAGCGATCACGCCCCTGCAGACCATTGTCACGATCACTCCCACGATCATCCCCACACCCACGGTCCGGAAGCTCACGACCATCATCATGACCACGTCCACCGTCACTACGCCGACATCATGCACATGCTGGACGAGGCTCCCTTAAAACCGGAGGTCCGCGCTCTGGCGAAGAAGATCTTCCGCATTGTCGGCGAGGCAGAATCCCGGGTTCACGCCTGTCCTCTGGAGGAGGTTCACTTCCATGAGACCGGCGCTGTGGATTCCATCGTGGATATCGTCGGCGCGGCGGCCTGCGCCGTGGATCTGGGCATTACGGAGACTTACGTTTCCACGATTTATGAGGGCCAGGGCCACGTCTGGTGCCAGCACGGCAGAATCCCGGTTCCAGCCCCGGCTGTGGCGGGAATCGCAGCGGCAGAAGAGCTGGATCTTGCGATCACTAATGTTTCCGGCGAGATGGTAACGCCCACCGGAGCGGCGATTGCAGCAGCCTTCCGTACGAAAAAAGGTCTGCCCAAGGCTTTCGTAATCCGTAAGATCGGCATGGGCGCCGGAAAGAAAGATTTCCCCCATGCAAACCTTCTGCGGGCCATGATCATCGAGCCGGCCATGAATGGCCTGCCGGCAGGAAACGCTGTGGAAGAGCCAACCAGATCTGTAAATGCAGACGGAGATTCGCAGAAAAACGGTTCTTCCGCCCAGAAGAAGAGTTCCTCCGACGAAACGGAGGATGAGATATGGGTGCTGGAAACCAACCTGGATGACTGCACCGGAGAGATGATGGGGCTTACAATGGAGCTTCTGCTGGCAGCAGGGGCCAGGGATGTGAATTACACGCCCATTTATATGAAGAAAAACCGCCCGGCCTGTAAGCTGGAGGTTCTCTGTAAAGAAGAGAAGGTTTCTGCGCTGGAGGAAGTCATTTTCCATCAGACCACGGCCATCGGTCTTCGGAAACGAAAAGAGGTCCGCAGGATCCTTCCGAGAAAAAAGGAAACGGTCATGACCCCATATGGGGAAGTAGAGCTTAAAATCTGTACATCAGCCGGGGAAACTTATATTTACCCGGAATACGACAGCATCCGCGGACTGGTTCAGGAAACGGGCCGGTCTTATCAGGAAATTTATCAGAAAGCGGTGGAAGAGGCATGGAAGAAAAGAAAGAACGATTAAAAGCACTTCTGGATGAATATACGAAGGGAAACGCCTGCCTGGCATTTTCTGGTGGAATTGACAGCAGCCTGATCCTGAAACTGGCTCAGGAAGCGGCAGACCGCAACGGAACAAAGCTTTATGCGGTGACTTTTGACACGGTGCTCCATCCGAAGGCAGACCGGGAGATCGCATCCCGGGTGGCCCGGGAAAATCACTCCATCCACGAGATCATTTCCGTGGATGAGCTGAAACAGGAGGAGATCCGTTTCAACCCGAAGAACCGCTGCTATCTCTGCAAAAAATCCCTGTTTTCCGGTCTCCTGGACTTTGCCAGAGCCCACGATGTAGCCGTTGTCATGGAAGGCACCAACCAGGATGACCTGAAACAGTACCGCCCCGGCATCCAGGCCGTAAAAGAGCTGGGCGTGAAAAGCCCCCTCATGGAGGCCGGTTTCACCAAGGCAGAGATCCGGGCCTACGCCAAAGAGCTCGATATTTCCGTGGCAGAGCGGCCCTCTTCTCCCTGCCTGGCTACCCGCCTTCCCTATGGAACGGAGATCGATATGGCTCTTCTCAAACGGATCGGCGAGGGTGAGGAAGCCTTAAGAAACTTAGGCCTGAAAAACGTCCGCATTCGTGTCCACGGCGAGATTGCCCGCCTGGAAGTGGACAGCACCTCCTTCCCGGCGATTCTGGAACAGAAGGAAGAAGTCCTGTCCATCCTGAAAAAAGTAGGCGTCCCCTACCTGACCCTGGACCTCGAAGGCTTCCGCAGCGGAAGCATGGATATCCATGTAAAATAATGGCAAAAAGAGAAAGCCTGCAGACCATTGCACTGTATTTCAGCGGTCTGCAGGCTTCCTTTTATCCCAGTCCTTCGCTCCGATCCCGGATCTTCTGCAAAATCCGGTCCGCCTCGTCGCCGGTGGCCGGCGTGGGCTGATAATTGTTGATGGAGTAATCCGATGAGATCCGGCAGGGGATCAGGTTCGGTTCTTCGGAGGTGACGCTTCCGTCGGTGCCCAGGGTGAAGGTTTGCTGGAAAATCATGGTGTCCATATCGCTGGGGGAGGAGTTTCCGCCGAAGCAGAAATTTCCGAGGCCGTAGGCGATGGTTTTTCCTTTGTAGGTGGTGACGCCCTGGAGCACATGGGCGTGGTGCCCGACCACGAGATCGGCGCCGTTGTCGATGGCGAGTTTGGCTAAAGTCACCTGGTTCTCATCGGGAACCGTATCTTTTTCATTTCCCCAGTGAAAGATCACGAAGACCAAGTCTGCACCCTCGGCCTGAACCTTCTGGATGTTGACCCGCAGCTGGTATTCTCGCTCCAGATGATCATGGAGCTCATAAATTCCCACGAGGCCGACCTTGACGCCTTTGACATCGACGAGGGCCGTCTCGTTATAGCCGAAAGTGATGAGCCCGGCATTTTTCAGATTTTCCTTCGTGTCGGCAAAGCCTTGGTCGCCGTAATCGTGGCTGTGGTTGTTTGCCACGTTGACAGCCTCCACGCCGCCGTCGGTGAGGATCTCGGCGTATTCGGCAGGAGCCTTGAAGGCGAAGGTTTCGCCATTCCGCTCCGTGGAGTCGGTGAGGGTTCCCTCGAAATTCACCACAGTGAGGTCGTCCGCGTCAAAAATAGATTTCACATTCTGGAAAAAATAGGTGGGACCGTACATATCATAGTAGGCGTTGAGGCTGGTGCTATAGTTGAAGGCCTCGTCTTTTCCCAGCGTGCAGTCCCCGGCCATGCTTACCGTGAGGGACACCGGTTCGGAGAAGCGCTGAGTCTCAGGCTGGGCACTGGCGCTTTCCGCCTCCAGCGTATCCGGCTGGTCGTTGGAAACGGTGGTGGCATCGCCTTTTCCGGCAAAGGACCGGGCGAGCAGGATCACCAGCAGAACGAGAACGGCAGCCCCGGTGGGACCTAAGATCAAAAGTATTTGTTTTTTCAGAAGAGGTTTCTTATTTTTCGGGTCTTTCATGGGATTTTCTTCCTTTTGTAGGCTTTTCTTAAAGTTTACCATGGACCGGGAAAAAGTGCAAATGTGGTTTGGCTTTCCTGCACAAGATGTGATAGAATAAAAGTGTTAGATTATGTATTGACAAAACAAAAAATAGAAAGTATACTATTCCTACCGACAAAGTAGGAAAAGAGGTGAGACGATGCAGAATGGAAAAAAGGCGCTGATTGCCATGAGCGGCGGAGTGGATTCCAGCGTGGCGGCCTGTCTGATGAAGCAGCAGGGTTACACCTGTATGGGCGTGACAATGAAGCTTTACGATAATGAAGAGATCGGAGTCAGTTCGGAGAAAACCTGCTGTACCCTGAAGGATGTGGAGGATGCCCGGTTTGTCGCCCAGGCCCTGGACATGCCCTACTATGTACTGAACTTTAAAGATAAATTTGAGGAAGAAGTCATCCAGCGATTTGTGGATACCTACATCGAGGGCGGAACGCCGAATCCCTGCATCGACTGCAACCACCGGATCAAGTTCCGGGCTCTCATGCGGCGGATGGAAGAGCTGGGTTACGATTATGTGGTGACCGGCCATTACGCCCGGATTTCCTATGATGAAACGAGCGGAAAATACATTTTGAAGAAAGCGCTGGATTCCACGAAGGATCAGAGCTATGTGCTTTACAACCTGACTCAGGAGCAGCTGGCGCACACTCTGTTTCCGTTAGGAACCTATGAAAAGACGGAAGCGAGAAAAATCGCCGAGGCCAACGGCCTTCTCAATGCCCACAAGCATGACAGCCAGGATATCTGCTTCGTGCCCGACGGCGATTACGGAAAATTCATTGAAGGCTACTGTGAGCGTACCGGAAAAGAAGAAGAGGGTGGGAAATTCAGTCCCTTTGAGCCGGGAGATTTTGTCACCGAGGACGGAAAAGTGCTGGGCCATCACAAAGGCATCATCCATTACACGATCGGCCAGCGGAAGGGCCTGGGGCTTTCTCTTCCCCAGCCGCTCTATGTATGCCGCAAGGATCTGGACAAAAACAAGGTGGTCCTGGCTCCCAACGACCGGCTGTTTCAGGATACTCTGGAGGCAGGCGAGCTGAACTTCATTTCCGGCGAATATCCGAGGGGGGCTTTTCGATGTTGTGCAAAGATCCGTTACAAACAGAAGGAAGCGCCGGCTACGGTGACACCGATTGATGAAAAACGGGTAAAAGTTGTCTTTGACGAGCCGCAGCGGGGCATCACCCCGGGTCAGGCCGTGGTCTTCTACGACGGAGATCAGGTTCTGGGCGGAGGAAGAATTTTACGGTCCAAAGAAGAATAACCTGGTGAAAAATGACCGCCAGGGATAAAAAATAAAACGATAGATTATCTGCCATATATATCAAGGAGGAAACTGATATGTCTAAGATTTATAAAGGAAGCATTGGTCTGGTAGGAAACACTCCCCTGGTGGAAGTTGTAAACATCGAGAAAGAAGAGAACCTGGAAGCAACCGTTCTCGTAAAACTGGAGTATTTTAACCCCGCAGGAAGCGTAAAAGACCGTATCGCCAAAGCCATGATCGAGGAGGCTGAGGCTGCCGGCAAGCTGAAAGAGGGTTCCGTCATCATCGAGCCGACCTCTGGAAACACCGGTATCGGCCTGGCATCTATCGCAGCAGCAAAAGGCTATCGTGTCATCCTGACCATGCCGGATACCATGAGCGTGGAGCGCCGAAACATCCTGAAAGCCTACGGCGCAGAGCTGGTGCTCACCGAGGGCAGCAAGGGAATGAAGGGCGCCATCGCAAAGGCTGACGAGCTGGCAAAAGAGATTCCGAACAGCTACATCCCGGGCCAGTTTGTAAACCCGGCCAACCCGAAGATCCACTTTGAGACCACCGGTCCGGAGATCTGGAACGATACCGACGGAGCCGTTGACATCTTCGTAGCAGGCGTAGGAACCGGCGGAACCATCACCGGAACCGGTGAATATCTGAAAAAACAGAATCCGAACGTGAAAGTAGTCGCTGTAGAGCCGGCAACCTCTCCGGTTCTGTCCAAAGGAACCGCAGGCGCTCACAAGATTCAGGGTATCGGTGCCGGCTTCGTTCCGGAGGTACTGAACACTTCCGTTTACGATGAAATATTCCCGGTAGAGAATGAGGATGCTTTCCGCATCGGCAAACTGATGGCAAAGAAAGAGGGAATCCTTGTTGGAATTTCCTCCGGCGCAGCTCTCTATGCAGCTATCCAGCTGGCAAAACGCCCGGAAAACAAAGGCAAGACCATCGTGGCTCTGCTTCCGGATACCGGAGACCGTTACTACTCCACACCGCTCTTTACTGAGGAGTAATCGTAACTGTTCAGTACCTTCACAGTTACGAGCAAAAATCCAATGAAAATCGTCTTCGGCGATGGGATTTTTGCGTGCAACCCTCGGGATTTTGGCATATTCATGCCAAAACACCTCGCGGAATAGTGGCTTCTGAATAGTTACGAGTAATCTATATAAGAAAAAAGGAGCCCCAGGGCACTTGCTGCCTTGGGGCGTTTCCATGAAAAGGAGGGATTTCCATGACGCTGGCACAATTGCGCTATGCCATCTGTGTCGCAGATACCCATTCCATGAATGAAGCTTCCCGCTCCCTTTTTATCTCACAGCCCAGCCTTTCCACTTCGATCAAGGAGCTGGAAAATGAGATAGGACTTGAGCTTTTCAAGCGGACAAACCGGGGCGTGACAGTGACGCCGGAGGGAGAAGAGTTTCTCGGTTACGCCAGACAGGTGGTGGAACAGTACCAGCTGGTGGAAGACCGCTATATCGAGAAAAAAGATGTCAAAAAGAAATTCAGCGTTTCCATGCAGCACTATACCTTCGCGGTAAAGGCTTTTGTGGAGATGGTGAAACAGTTCGGCATGGACGAGTATGAGTTTGCCGTTCATGAGACAAAGACCTATGAGGTCATCGAGGACGTACGGAATTTCAAAAGCGAGATCGGGATCCTCTATCTCAACGATTTCAACCGGAAGGTATTGACAAAACTTTTTGCAGAGTCTAATCTGGAGTTCTGGCCGATCCAGGACTGCGGCATCTATGTGTATCTCTGGAAGGGCCATCCTCTGGCAGATAAAAAAGAAATTGCGCTGGAAGAGCTGGAAGATTATCCCTGTCTTTCTTTTGACCAGGGAACCAACAACTCGTTTTATTTTGCAGAAGAAGTATTAAGCACTTATCAGTACAAACGGCTGGTTCGGGCCAATGACCGGGCGACGATGCTGAACCTGATGGTGGGCCTCAACGGCTACACGCTCTGTTCCGGCATCCTCTGCGAGGAGCTGAACGGAGAAGATTACGGGGCTGTCCGGCTGAAATCCGATGAAACCATGACTATCGGCTACCTGAAGCGGAAAGGCATTGCCTTAAGTCCTCTGGGACAGAAATATCTGGAGGAGCTTAGGGCTGTCTGTCATGTGTCCCAGTAGTACAGTGAAAATTAAGTATCTATTCACTGTACTAAGCACAAATGTATTGGAAAAAGGAGAAGGTTATATGAAAATTTCGACAAAAGGAAGATACGCACTGAGGCTGATGCTGGATCTGGCTACGGAGGGGAACGGAAAGCCGGTGAGCATCAAGGACATTGCGGGAAGACAGGATATTTCTGAAAAATATCTGGAGCAGATCATTTCCAGCCTGAACCGGGCCGGTTATGTGAAGAGCGTCCGCGGTTCCCAGGGCGGTTATCTCCTGAAAATGGATCCCAAAGAGTACACAGTCGGGATGATTCTCCGGGTGACTGAGGGCAGTCTGGCTCCTGTGGACTGTGCGGAGGACGGAAGCTGTGACCGGGTGTCCACCTGCGCCACGGCCATGCTCTGGAAAAAGATCAGCGACGCCGTCAACGACGTTGTGGATCACACGACCCTGGCCGATCTTCTGGAATGGCAGCAGGACAAAGAAGATTACTGTCTGCAGGTCGAACTTAATAAAGGCAGCTGGATATAGGAAAAACCTATATCTGGCTGCTTTTTTTTACTATTGGACAGGGTTTGGAAAGCATGATATGATATCCGCGTAAACAGATAGGAATTATAAAAAACGGTTGAAAATAGAGAGAGGTATCGATCATGAGTAAAAAACATTATGCAGACAGAAATTTAAAATTTGAAACCTTACAGCTTCATGTAGGACAGGAGCAGCCGGATCCGGTAACTGACGCAAGAGCCGTTCCGATCTATCAGACTTCTTCCTATGTATTCCGCAACTGCGATCACGCAGCAGCCAGATTTGGTCTGAGTGACGCAGGAAACATCTACGGCCGTCTGACCAACCCGACCGAGGATGTTTTTGAGAAAAGAATCGCAGCTCTCGAAGGCGGCGTAGCAGCTCTGGCTGTCGCTTCCGGTGCAGCAGCTATCGCATACACTCTTCAGAACCTGGCTCATGAAGGTGAGCACATCGTTGCCGCAAAGAACATTTACGGCGGCACCTACAACCTGCTGGCTCACACCTTCCCGGAGTACGGTATCAAAACTACTTTCGTAGATCCGTTTAACTATGAGGAAGTGGAGAATGCTATCCAGGAGAATACCAGAGCCATTCATGTGGAAACCCTCGGAAACCCGAATTCCGATGTGGTAGATATTGAGAAACTCGCGGCCATCGCCCACGCTCACAAAATCCCCCTGGTAGTGGATAACACCTTTGCAACTCCGTATCTGGTACGTCCCATCGAGTACGGTGCGGATATCGTGGTTCACTCTGCTACGAAATTCATCGGCGGCCACGGAACCACCATCGGCGGTGTCATTGTGGACGGCGGCAAATTTGACTGGGAGGCAAGCGGCAAATTCCCATCACTTGTGGAGCCGAACCCGAGCTATCACGGCGTAAGCTTCACCAAAGCCGCAGGACCGGCTGCTTTCGTGACCAAGATCCGTGCGATCCTCCTTCGTGACACGGGAGCAACCATCTCTCCCTTCCATGCATTCTTCTTCCTGCAGGGCCTTGAGACACTGTCTCTTCGCGTAGAGCGTCATGTGGAAAATGCCCTGAAGGTTGTTCAGTATCTGAATAATCATCCGCAGGTAGAGAAAGTACATCATCCCTCTGTTTCCGACGATCCGGAGCAGCAGGCACTGTACAAGAAATATTTCCCGAATGGCGGCGGTTCCATCTTCACCTTTGAGATCAAAGGCGGCGCTGAGACTGCAAAGAAATTCATCGATAATCTGGAGCTCTTCTCACTGCTGGCTAACGTGGCAGACGTGAAGTCCCTTGTTATTCATCCGGCTTCCACAACCCACGCACAGCTCAACGAGGAAGAACTTGCAGACCAGGGTATCAAACCGAACACCATCCGTCTCTCCATCGGTACCGAGAATATCGACGATATCATCGAGGATCTGGACGAGGCATTCAAAGCCATCGCTGAGTAATTTAAGACAGCCAAATCCTTCTTATAAAATCAGGAGCTTCCCGAAAGGGAGGCTCCTTTTTGCGTCTTATCATTCATTCTTTTTCCGATACTCATGGGCAGTCACGCCGGTGATTTTTTTGAAAGATTTATTAAAAAAGCGGTAATCCGTATAGCCAACCTGGGTGCTGATCTCCGTGATGGAGAGCGTGGTATTGGTGAGAAGCTCGCAGGCCCGTTCAATGCGGATATGCTGCAGATATTCCACGACGCCGGAGCCGGTGGCCTTTTTGAAAAGGCTGGAGAGGTAGCTTTTGCTCAGAAAGAAGTTGTTGGACAGCTCTTCGATTGTGACTTTTTTGGAATAATTTTCCCTGAGATACTGGATGCAGTCCGGGATCAGCTGATGGCGGTATTTGATCACCGCGCTTTCCGGTGAGGCGTGGTTTTGCCGGTAAAAACGGTGAATTTTCAGAAGAAGCTCACAGAGGGAAAGCCGGAGAAGCTCCACATAATTGATTCCCTTGGAAGTAAATTCCAGGTACATTTTTTCATAGAGCTGTTCGATCTCGGTCCGCATAGAGCCGCTCAGTTTGAGATCCGGACTGTAGATGATCTCGTCGGGGTAGAGCGATTTATACAGCATAATATCGGTCAGTTCCACAAGGATGGGGAGATGAATATTGATGCTGCTGATAAATTCCGGGAGAAAGCAGAGGTTGTAGACAACCAGATGCTCCGAATTGCTTTTGTCCGTGGGATAAAAACAGTGGGGTGTCCGGGAGTTGATGATATAGAGCTCTCCCTTGGATACGGGATAGGTGACGTTGTTGTAAATATGATACCCTTTTCCGTCATAGACATAGACGATCTCGATAAAATCATGGGTATGTATTTTTAAGTCGGAAAAATTTGTGTGATAGTATTTTCCGATATAAAAGGGTAGATCTTTTGAGGGAAAGATACTTTCTGAGGTAAGATTGAGAATCTCCATGGAAGTACTCCTTTTTTGCTCGCGCATGTTTTCTGAAGAGCATTATAGCATACTTATAGTGAAAGATGCCAGCAGGATCCTTTTTTGTAAAAAATGGATGCTAATTGGATATTTTGCTGATATAATAGGTGAAAAAAATGTTCTTGTTATTAAAAATGACGAAAGGTGTGGTTGATATGAAGGAGAAAATTTTTTCGGTACTCATGCAGACTTCCGGAGCGATTTTTGGAGAGTCCCCCATTGAAGAACCCTATTCTTATGTTGAAAAAGGCAGCTTTTCCGGAGAAGAACAGCCGGCTTCTCCCGATCCTCTCGTGACTTATCGCTGGGAAAAACCGATGGCTGATGATGTGCTGGAAATTTTTCTTCAGCGGCCGGTTTCCGTCTGGAGCAGCAGCCCGGAAAGTTTCAGCGGACTGAATACGCTGACGGCTGAAAAAGCAGCAGTTCAGGTCAGCGGGCCTGGCTGTATCTCTATGGATTTCGGAGTGGAATTTGCGGGCTGGCTTGAGATTGACACTCCGGATTTTTCGGGGGAGCTGACGCTTGGTGTCAGCGAGTACAATCAGCCGGCCATTGTCAACCGGGGACCCCAGTCTCCGTCCAAGACAGCGGTACCGGTAAAATACGGCGATACCTATCGGCTGGAGCTGAACAGCGAACTCTATGAGGGCGTGCGCTTTGGCTTTGTCACGGTCACGAAGTTTGAGCGTCCTTTCACGATCACCGCTGTGCGGCTGGTCTGCCAGACAAAGCCGGTCAACTATGAGGGCAGCTTTGCGAGCGATAACGAGCTCCTCAACAAAATCTGGTATACGGCGGCCTATGATGTGCGGGCGAATCTGAAGGAGGATTATCTGGCTGCGATTCTGGTTGACAGAGGCGACCGGCATTCCTGGACCGGGGACGCCTATCTTTCCCAGGCGGCTTCGCTGGTTGCCTTCGGCAATTACGATTTTATCCTGAAAAATCTGCGCTATACGGCAGTGCGCTCCAACGGGATTGAAAGCTATGAGCTCTACTGGATCTTAAGCCTGATCGATTATTATGAATATTCCGGAGATGCGGCGGGGGCGGAGAGCCTTCTCTCTGAAGCGACGGCGCGCCTTGACCATGCGTATGAAATTTACGGAACCCACCCGTCTCTCAGCTTTTTTGGCTGGGATGAACGGCTGGGAGCCGGGTTTGAGAATCCGGATCTGGAGGAAAATCAGCATTCCTATCAGCTTCTGGCGATTCAGGCCTGGAAGGATTTTTCTCAGGTGTTGGAAGCACTCGGGCATATAGACCTGGCGGAACGTTACCGCGGTTATGCCGCTGAGAAAACTGCCAGGCTTACGGCTGATCCGGATTTTTATAAGGCCTACGGACTTCACGCCTCGGCGGATGCGATCAATGCCGGTGTGCTGGAGAATGTGGAGAAACTGTACCACAAGGACTTTTCGGACCGGCTGAACAGGCTTTCTTATTCGCCTTTCAACGAATATATGCTGCTTCAGGCCATGGCGAAGGCGGGAAAATACGACGAAGCCCTCTCGGCCATTCTGGATCTCTGGGGTGGACAGATTCAGTACGGAGGCACGATGTTTTTTGAGACCTTCCGTCCCGGCTGGAATGAAATCATCGGGAAAAACGACCCCGTTCCCAACAATCAGGCGGGCTATACGAGTCTTGCCCATCCCTGGAGCGCCGGTGTTCTGCCCTGGTTGAGTGAGGAAATCTTAGGGATCCGGGCGGATCAGGCCGGTTTTTCAAGCTTTACGGTGAAGCCCCATCTTACCCGCCAGCTGAAACGGGTATCGGGCAAAATCCCGACGCCATACGGAAAAATCGAGGCCGCCTTCGATCTCGTGAATGGTCTTCATATCGTTACGGTCCCGGAGGGTACTTCGGCGACGATTGCGATACCGAAGGCGGAGATGGAGATTGCTGCGATTACGCTGAACGACAGAAGTGCAGCGCCCGACCGGGAGGATCCGGATTATCTCTATTTTACAGGGCTTCCGTCCGGAATGTATCACTTTAAGACCGAATATACCGGAACCACGCCGGAATATGTGGAAGGGGCCTATCAGTATCCGGCGGGATTTCTCATGAGAGACACGGAAACCAGAGGAAACTGGCAGGGGATTTACGGCAGCGACGGATATGTGCTTCCCGGTTATGAGGGGGAGGAGCGCCGTGTCCTTCCGGACTATGTCTCTGATGTTCGCTTTTCAAAAGGTCATCCGGTTTCCCTGGTTACGGATTCAGAGGACGAGCGGGCAATCTCGCTGGATGCTTCCAGCAGAGGCAGACGGTCCCTGGGGGCTTACCAGAGCGAGGACGATATCGCCTGCTGTCAGACCTTCACGGTCGATATTGACCTTCGGAAGGAACGGGAATATACGGTGGCCCTCTATTTCGCCGACTGGGACCGTGGGGGTCGGGAACTGATGGTGGAGCTGTTCGACGGGCAGACGAAAAACCTCATTGCACCTCTTCAGGCTCTTCACGATTACCACGGCGGCGTCTACCTCGTTTACCGCTATGACCGGTCGGCCCGTTTCCGTATCAACCACATCCGCGGAGAGAATGTAAGTCTTTCTGGTATTTTCTTCGGTGAGAGAAAACAGTGATTTTGATGGAAAATATATGAAGTATGGAGATTGCCGGACATCGTGATTTTGTATATAATATATACATGCTCTCACAGAAAGGTGGTAAATATGACTAAAACACAAAGCATAAAAATGAAATCATTGGTAAAAAGACTTAAAAAATACAAGCTCTTATATCTGGTACTGCTTGTTGCAATGGCCTATTATTTTGTGATGTTGTATATACCGATTTTCTGGGGATTTGAGCTTTCATTCAAGGAAATGAAAATAGGAAGTACGATTTCCGGCGCTCCGTGGGTGGGCCTGCAGAACTACAAATATGTATTCAGCAATCCGGAGATTTTCAAACTTCTGAAAAATACGCTGTTCATCAGTGTTTGTCGTCTGGTCTTCACCACGATTCCGCCGATTCTTCTTACCATCGCTATTTTTGATCTGAAGAATAAAGCGTATCAGAAGTTCTGTCAGACGATGGTATACATTCCGCATTTCTTTTCCTGGGTAATCATTTATGGTATCGTGTATGCATTCTTCTCAGGAAACGGTTTTGTGAATGGAATCATCCGCATGTTCGGAGGGCAGCCGGAAAACTTCCTGACTTCCTCAAAAGCCTTTGTTCCGCTTCTGATCGGTTCTCAGCTGTGGAAAGAGGTCGGCTGGAACACGATTTTATACTTTGCCGCTCTGACTTCGGTAGATACCCAGCTGTATGAAGCAGCAAAGATCGACGGAGCAGGACCGCTTCAGCGGGTAAAGGCAGTTACGTTCCCGGCCATGAAGCCAGTCATCACCTTTTCACTGATCATGGCGCTGGGTAATATTTTGAATAATGATTTTGAACAGATTCTTCTGTTTTATAATTCCGCAGTATATGAGGTGGGAGATGTCATTGATACCTGGGTATACCGGGTTGGCTTAGGCCAGATGCAGTACGGTGTCGGTTCAGCGGTATCCATGCTGAAGGCCGTGATCAGTCTGGTACTGATTCTCTCAGCCAACAAGATTTCAAAGAAAGCAACCGGCCGTGGAATGTTCTAAGGAAGGAGGAGAGGCATAATGAAAAAGAATACAGCTCCGAAGGGCATAAAAATTAAAATGTCACGCGAGGAAATTGCCTACCAGATTTTCATTGCAGTTGTGGTAGGACTTCTGGTACTTTGCTGCCTGATTCCCTTCCTGTATGTGGTCGGCATGTCCTTCACATCCGAGGGCGAGATGATCCAGCGAAATTTCTTCGTTATCATTCCGCAGAAGCCGATTTTAGCCGCTTATGAATACCTGCTTAAGAATAAGGACTTCTTTTCCGGCATGGGCATCACGATCGTGAGAACGGCAATGGGTGTCTGCACCGCACTGATTCTGACGGTTCCGGTCGGTTACATTCTGGCAATCGGAGATCTTCCCTTTAAAAACGGCATCATGGTATTTTTCATCACGACCATGGTACTGAGCGGAGGAATCATCCCGACCTACATTCTGTACAGAGACCTGCATCTTCTGAATTCCTTCTGGGTATACATCGTTCCGAGCCTGGCAAATACCTATGGCATTCTGGTGTGCAAGCTCTTTGTGGAAGGTATCCCGATGGATATCATGGAATCCGCACAGCTGGACGGAGCGAACGAGCGTCAGAAGATGATCCATATCGCAATCCCCCTTCTGAAACCGACTCTGTGCGCGCTGGGACTGTTTGCAGCAGTTGCCCACTGGAACTCCTGGATGGATGCAATGATCTACAATTCCAGAAACTCCGCCGTATGGCCAGCTCAGTTCGTAATCCGAAATCTGCTTCAGAAGAGCAACAACGCGGATATCATGAAAAACATCAATACCTATGCAAAGATGACCTCCGAGAGTATGAAGATGGCCAGCGTTATCCTTGCGGTATTACCGATTCTGTGCGTATACCCCTTCCTTCAGAAATATTTCGTAAAGGGCATGTATACGGGCTCTGTAAAGGGATGAGTTTTCCCAGGAAAAGAGAACTTAATGGTGGACTGGTATAAGCCCGCCTTATGTAAAAAAATATAAAAAAGGAGTGGAAACTATGAAGAGGAACAAGGTGAAAAGAATCTTATCGACGGCAACGGCAATGGCCCTGACGACGACAACCCTGGCAGGAGGAATGACGGTGGCAGCTTCCGAGGGAACATCGGTACCGGCATTTGAGGACATTGAGTTCCCGGATGCTATGCCGGCAAGCCCCACACAGGCAGAGGATGGCTATTATGATTATGATGATATGAGCGTACATTATGATCTGTCATTTGAAACCTATAACTATGGTGCTACCGTACCTGATGACGATCCCATTAAGGCATGGCTGGAAGAGAAATATAACGTGACCCTGAGCTTTGAGACCGTAGCAAGCGCCGACCAGGAAACCTTCCTTTCCACCGCTTTTGCAGGCGGAGATGTGCCGGATCTGATTACCCTCAGCTCCAAAGAGATGGGCTTTACTCTTGGCGGACAGGGACTGCTGGTGGACGCTAAGGATATGTACCCCTATATGCCTCAGACCCAGAAATTCGTGACGAAGACACTGCTTCAGTATTCCACCATGGAAGATGGAACCATCCCCTTCGTGACCAAATATGCGATCCAGGACGGCGATATCTGGAATCTGGCAATTCGTCAGGACTGGCTGGACAACCTTGGCATGGAGATGCCGACTACAGAAGAAGAACTTCTTGAGTATGCGAAAGCTTGTACCTTCAATGATCCGGATGGAAACGGACAGGATGACACCTACTTCATGCTGGGAGCAGGCGGCGGTTCCGGACTTGGTATGCTGGACGGCTTTGGCACCGCATACGGCAACCCCAACTACACCGTTGGCGAAGATGGCAAATTATCTGTTCCGATGCTGAACGGCACCCGCAAGCAGACTCTGGAATTTATCAACAAACTGTGTAGCGAGGGCGTTCTGCCTGTTGACTGGTACTCCATCGAGTGGGAGCAGGCAAAATCCTACACTCTGAATGATAAGATTGGTATGGTTCGTTACCCGGCCAGCAACCTGTATCAGGAGTATGTAACCTTCCAGGGCAACGATGCATCCAAAGCTGCAAACTGGGCCTTCCTTCCCTCCATGCCTTTTGAAAATGGTAAAGGCGGAGCAGGCGGAAACCCGGGCGTACTGCTGGCAATCCCGAAATCTAACGTAGAAGGCGACGACGGCAAGCTTATGAGAATCTGCCATATCCTCGACGCAATGGTTTACGGCGGAGAAGCTTATTTCCAGACTGTACAGGGCGGTGGACTGGATGTATATCCGGATTATGACGGCGACGTAAGAGAGTACAAAGAAGACGGAAGATCTTTCTGCTATGTATCTCAGGATCATCCGGGATTCAACGGAACCTATGGTACTGATAACCTGGCACTGGCTCCATGGCAGAACTTCGGTTACACCCTGAAATGGCAGGATGAGTATGCCGAGAGCGAAGAAGCACAGCCGAGAGCAGATGCGATCAACAACAGCAATGCAGCACTTGCAGAGATGGATCGTTGGGAGAATACCGGCCTGCTTTACACCCTTCCGGCAGAGATTCAGCCGAACCTCAACGAGTTTGTATCCGCTCAGGAATACAAATTCGCAACCGGTGAGAGAAGCTTCGACGAGTGGGATACCTATGTAAACGAGTGGCTGGATCAGGGCGGAAGAGAGAATATCAAAGCCGTTGCAGAGCAGCTTGGCTGCGAGCTTCCGGACGGAATCGAGTAAACAGAGACAATCGAATAGTACAACTAATCGGATAACTGTAGAGGAGGAAAGTGGTGGAAGCTTTCCTCCTTTTTTTAAAAATAAAGGAGAAATAAATGGATAAAAGGGAAAGAAACGATATTTTCCGGGTTCTGGATGAAGAGACCCTGAAAAACAGCAAGAAAGATGTCCGATCCAGAAGCTTTCTTTTTCCGAAGCGGATTCTCTGGACTGCAGGACAGGTAGAAAACAGCCGGAGGCTTCTGGAAAAAGAGGAAATGCAGATTTCTCTGGCGGCTCACGAGCCCTGTATTCTGAAAAATGAAAAAGGAGAGAAGGCCTCCATCCTTCTGGATTACGGAATTGAGATCCATGGCGGAATCTCTCTTCTGGCCTGGCTGGACAGCACCAAAAGAGGGGCAAAGGTCCGGGTCCGTTTCGGGGAATCCGCAGCGGAGGCTATGAGTGAGCTGGGGGGTAAGACCAATGCCACGAACGACCACGCCAGAAGAGATCTGGTGGTGGAAGTCGGAATGATGAGCATGAATCCCATTGGAGAAACGGGTTTCCGTTTTGTGCGGATTGATCTTCTGGAGCCGGAGGCTGTACTGGTGATCAAGAGCATCTGTGCGGTCATGCTCTATAAGGATGTTCCTTACCGGGGAAGCTTTTCCTGCAGCGATCCACTGCTGAACCGGATCTGGGATGTGGGCGCTTATACGGTTCATTTGAATATGCAGGAATATATCTGGGACGGAATCAAGAGGGACCGCCTTGTCTGGGTAGGCGACATGCATCCGGAGGTTACGACGATCAAGGCGGTATTCGGAGAGGACGATGCGGTGGAGAAAAGTCTGGATTTTATCCGGAAGGAAACGCCGCTTCCGGGCTGGATGAACAATATGGCCAGCTATTCCATGTGGTATGTCATTATTGTGCATGACTGGTTTTTCTATACGGGAAAGAAAGAATTTCTGGAAAAACAGAAGGATTACTTAAAAGGAGTCGCTGATCTGCTCTCTGCCCATATCGATAAGAAGGGGCAGGACACGGTGAAGGAAGGAAGATTTCTGGACTGGCCTTCCGAGGGGAAAAAGAAGATTGTGGATGCCGGCGTACAGGCGATTCATATCTGGGCGGCGGAAAGTCTGAAAGAAATTTTTGAGATTCTCGGGGAAAAAGACCGGGCAGCTCAGTGTGAGGAAGACCTGAAACGTCTCCGTTCCTATGAGACCGATCCGGAGGATTACAAACAGGCGGCAGCGCTTCTCGTTATGGTCGGAGCGAAGGATGCGAAGGAAACCAACGAAAAGCTGCTGAAAACAGGCGGAGCCAAGGGTATGTCTACCTTTATGGGATATTATATTCTGACTGCCCGGGCGATGGCCGGGGACTATGAGGGCTGCCTGGAGGCGATCCGGGAATACTGGGGCGGTATGCTGAGCCTTGGAGCAACGACCTTCTGGGAAGATTTTGACGTGGATTGGATGAAAGACGCAGCGCGTATTGATGAACTGCCGAAGGAAGGCCAGATCGACGTCCACGGCGCTTACGGCCGCTTCTGCTACAAGGGCTACCGCCACAGCCTCTGCCATGGCTGGGCCAGCGGCGTAACTCCCTGGCTGTCAGAGAATGTCTTGGGCGTTAAGATTCTGGAGCCGGGCTGCAAAAAGATCAAAGTGGAGCCGCATCTGGGCGATCTTGAATGGGCAAAAGGAACCTATCCCACTCCCTACGGAGAAATCACAGTTTCTCATGTAAAACAGGCGGACGGCAGCATCGAAACGACAGTGGACGCACCGGAAGAAATTGAAGTCCTATAATTTCAGAAAGAGAAGGTATCCTGACATATGAATACAGAAAAAAGCTACCTTTGTCCGCTTTTCTGGCAGCATCATGAGGAGGAAGCGGTACTGAGAGAAGAACTTCAGCGGATGAAGGAAAACGGAATCGGCGGCTTTATTGTGGAGGCCAGATCCCATCCGGATTATCTGGAGGAAAACTGGTGGAAGGATCTGACGATTCTTCTGGACGAGGCGAAAAAGCTGGACATGGAGATGTGGATTTTTGACGACGGCGATTATCCCAGCGGAAAAGCAAACGGTCTCCTGGTGAAAAAATATCCGGAGCTTACCAAGCGGTATATGGACGTTCAGAGCATCGACGCCCTGGGTCCGGCGAAAAGCCGCTCCGTCCTCATCGATGCGTGGCTGCGTCCAGAGGAAGAACTTCTCTGTGTGCTGGCAGGAAAACGTATCGACCATAAAGACCGCTTCGATGGAGATACGCTTATCGACCTTTCAGGCTATGTGAAAAACGGAATCCTGTACTGGGATATCCCGGAGGGAGAGTGGCGGATTTTCGTTATCAAGATTACGAAAAACGGAGGCGAGGAATGGACGAAAGATTATCTGAATCCCTGCGATCCCGAGGGCACCAGGGCCTACCTGGATCTGATCTATGAGGAACATTACCGTCATTTCAAGGATGAGTTCGGAAAGACGATAAAGGGCTTTTTCACCGATGAGCCAAGATTTGGAAACTGCCAGGGATATGATAAGAACATCGGAAGCGACATGGTGCTCCCCTGGTCAAAGACGCTGCTTGCAGAGCTTTCCGACTATGGCATGGGAGACATGAAGCGTTATCTTCCGGCGCTCTGGTTTGACTGCGGCGAGAAAACACCGGATGTACGCTATGCATACATGGATACGGTTTCCAGAAGATTTCAGAAGTATTTTGTCGGACAGCTCGGAGACTGGTGCAGAGCCCATCAGGTCCGGCTGATCGGCCATGTGGTGGAAGAGAACGGCGCCCACGCAAGGCTTGGCTATGGCTCCGGCCACTATTTCCGTTCCATGGATGGAATGGACACAGCAGGAATCGATGTGGTCAATAACATTTATCCGGGAAGAACGGAAGGAAATTTCTGGACCGCCTTTAATAATTACGATACGACCTTTAACCACTGGGGACTTTCCAAGATGGCGAGCTCCAGTGCGAACCTGGATGAGAAGAAGCAGGGAAATTCCATCTGTGAAGCCTTCGGCGCCTATGGCTGGTCAGAGGGACTCAAAGCGATGAAGTGGATCACAGATGCCATGTGCGTCCGCGGAATCAACCATATCGTCCCCCATGCGTTTTCACCGGCCAAATTCCCGGATCCGGACTGCCCGCCGCACTTCTATGCGAGAGGCCTGAATCCCCAGTTCCGGGCGTTTCATCAGTGGTCGGCCTATACAAACCGCGTCTGCGACCGGATCTCCGTAGGAAAGCATATCGCTCCGGCGGCGGTTCTCCACCATGCGGAGGCCGAGTGGGGAGGAAAATATCAGCCCTTCGAGGAAGTCGTCAAGCTCCTCATGCAGAATCAGATCGACTGTGAGGTGGTCTGGAGTGATATTCTGACAGACCGGGAAAAAAGCAGTATGAAAGACGGAATGCTTCAGATCAACGGCGAGTCCTTCCGGGTACTGGTTGTGCCATACGCAGAATATCTTCCCCACGGGCTGACCGAGCGGCTGCGAGAGCTTTCAGAGGAAGGCCTGCCCGTGATTTTCCTGAAAGATTATCCGAAAAGAAGCTATTTTGGCGGGGAATTTATTCCCCGGGACGGCATGCTGAGATGCGATGAGGAAACGCTGATTCCGTTGCTCGAGAGCCTGAATATCAAGGATATCATCCCGCTGGAAAAGAAAGAACATCTGGCTTATTATCATTATCGGAAGGGAAGCATTGACCGGTACTTCTTTGTCAACGAAGGCCTGACGGACACAATCTCCGTTCAGATCCGCTTCCATGATAACCGGGAAGCCTGCTTCTATGATCCGATGTCAGGCGAGCTTCTGAAAGCAGAGCAGAGAGTTTTCTTAAGCGGTGAGGAAGAAGGAAGAGAAGTGAAGCTGCTTCTCCGCCCCTATGAGTCGATTTTCATTGTGTTTGGGGAAAACACAGAGGCTTGTGTGGAAAACAGGAAGATGAAAGAGACAACAGGGTGGAATATTCTCGGGCTTCCGGAGAGCGGCTGGTCCATGGAAAGCAGCAGCTATGATACTTATCCGGCCTTTGAAGCAGTGGAGGAGCATACGCTCTGCGATCTCTCAGCTCCGGATAAAATGCCGGACTTTTCCGGAACGATCCGTTATCGCCTGCATTTTGATGGCGCAGAGGCCCGGGAGGCAGTGCTCTCGCTGGGAGAAGTCTATGAGACGGCGATCGTATGGCTGAATGGTCAGAAAGTCGGAGAGGCGATCTGCCCGCCCTACCGTTTTTATCTGCCGGAAGGAAGTTTTCTTCCAGGAGAAAACGAGATCGTGGTGGAGGTCATCAACACCCTGGAAAAGGCCCATCACGAGAATCCCTTCGACCGCTACTGGGTACAGGAGCCCACGGGACTTTTGGGACCGATAGAGATTCTGTGGAAATAGTAAAACGGACATGTCGCCTACCGGCGACATTACCATATATAAAAAACAGCTGTTTCGCGCCTGTGGCGCTCCCACAGCTGCCGACCGCATTCGTAATCCGGGCTATCGCCCTACTTACTCATACGGTCTAGCCCGTCCGATATCCATGAATTCGCTCATGCAAGCATGGCTTATTCATGGCTGCCGTCCGGGACTTTCATAGTAAAATAAAAAAGGATGAGACGAAAGAAAAGGTCTCATCCTCTTTTTTAGATCTTTTTTATTTCTCTGTTACCACGGGGCTTATGAGAATGCCGCTGGTTTTCAGCTGATATTCATAAGCCCAGGCAGCGCCGGTGGTGCGCCAGTAGTTCGGTCCGCCCCAGGTAGCGGTGTGGTCGCAGTTGTGGAGGCCGCCGAAGGTGTTGGCGCGGTTTCCGAAGGAGGTGATGGAGAGAAGGTGCTCTCCCGGCTTCACCTCATCGATGGTAAGGCTGTAGGGCGAGAAAGCGATCCGACCTTTGTCCTCGCCATCCAGAGCAACCTTGATAACCGGGCAGCGGAACTGGGTAGCTTCGATCTTAAGGCTGCAGGGTTTGTCTACGGTAATGGGAACCTGATAGGTGAGGTTTCCGCCATAGAACGGAAGGCCCTGGGAGCAGATATCTCCGAAGGTCAGCCGGGTTACAGGCTCGGTGATCACTGCGGTCTGACCGGCTGTGCGGACACCGAAATTGCCCAGAAGATAAAGTGCTTCCACATTAAATTTATTGTAGTAAGGCATCTTAAGTTCCAGGACATTCTCCCCGGGTTTTAAGTCGGGAAGAGCGACAGTTTTAATCGCGGGATCGACATAATAGCCGGTTATTTTGGAGGGAACCGGTTCTCCATTTAAGATCAGCGTGGTTTCGTCGGCATTTTCCAGGGCCAGCGAGGGCGCTTTCACAGCGATTTCCGACTGGATATGGAAACGGAGCGCGAGATGATGACGGATCTCTTCTGTTTCCGGATGTACCCAGGGCTGCGGGAAGGCCTCTGTACGGAGGGGATAACCGACCAGCGCACGGAATTTGTTGTCGATCCGGAGGATTTCATCCTTTTTCTGCCAGGGACCGTCGTCAAACTGTGCTTCCGCCAGATCGAGAATCAGTACGTTGGGCTCTTCGAGGGTGACGTCCATAAGCTCCGGAAGCGTAAGGGGTGTCTCCGGGGCAGCGGTTTCCTGAACGGTTTCTGCGGAAACGCCGGCATCGCAGGCGGGAGTCAGAAGGTAAAGGAGAGAGTCATGGTCGTAGACGGTCTCACGAATCAGTGTATTTCCGCCGTTCTGCTCAAAGGGAACCTCACGGATCTCTCCGGTCATGGCATCGTAGAGGGTCGGATGGTAATTGCCTTTTATTTTGATAAGGAGTTCTTCTTTCCTCGGAAGATCCGGATTGGGCATCTTGTTGCAGTGAGAGAGGAAGAGCCACTTGTTGTCTCCGTCGTTCCGGAGCTGGGAGAGCATATTTCTGACCCGAAGGCCGGAATCATTATGGACATCGATGCTGCGGTAAGGCGCCAGAGCCGTCAGCAGGGTATTTTCTGCAAACACAACCTTCTCACAGGTGTCCGCGAAAGCGGAAGCTTCTTTAGAGGGCAGGGCATCCACATGGCTGGGGATGGTTCCGGTGAAAATGACATGACCGCCCTTGGCCTGGAAAGCTTTCAGGCGATCCAGTGTGGTTTTCCGTAAGGTGACACAGTTGGGAACAACGATCACGTCGTATTTCATTTTTCCAATGAGGAAATCACCTTCGGAGGTCAGCATTTCCTCGGGAGTCTGATCCTTCCAGAGGGATTCGGAGATGAAGTCAAAATCGATCAGGCCGTAGAGCAGCCATTCGGTAAGCTTCTGGAAATTGTAATCCATCTCCTGGCGGATGCCGGCGGTTTGCTCCCGGGCGCCCCAGTAGAGCCAGTAGGATTCCACGGGATGAACCACGCCGACCTTCACCTCGGCAGAACCGCGGGTGAGGGCGGTATTCAGGCGGCCGAAATAGTCCTCGATCAGGTGATATTCCTTGTACCAGGGGGACTGGTAGCTGATGGAAGCCGGGTAATCGCGCTTCGCCTCGCCTGCCATGGAGGTCCAGGCCAGATGGTGGACGCGGATCGTGACACCGAGGGCAGCCTGCCAGTCACCTGCCAGCTTATGGCCGCGGAAATCAAAATCCCAGTTGGTAACGCCGTAGAGTTCGCTGAGCATACCCTCGTAGCCAAACTGATGGACAGCGCTTTCAGCCTGCTTGGCAGTGGTCAGCTCTCTGGAATCGCAGAGCATATCGATGCCGGGAAGATCGAAGGAGCGGTAGGAACGCATAGCCTCGCCGAGAGCGGCAGTCTGGGAAGCCAGGGTGGGCTCCTCCATCATATGACCGGTAAGGGCGATTCCGTGCTCATGGCACCAGCCGCCGATGTTGTCGGCAAAGGCGTTGGCGAAGCGCTCACAGATATGGTCATGATAGTGATAGCGGTTTGCAGATACCCGGCCGTCGGGAAGCTCCCAGATACATTCCGGGAAGGTATCAAAGAAATCGGAACCGTAAGCGGCCTTGTAGGTCTCGTTGAAATCGTCCGTGTAGGGCAGGACAACCTTCTTTTTTTCCTCGGCAAAGCCCAGGGTGGACTTGTGGCAGAACTGCGGTTCATCCGTAAAGATCGAAGGAATCGTGTCGCCGAAGGAATCGCCGAGCTCCCGGTAGTACGCCTCATGGGTGATCTCGATGAATTTGTCCATTGCCCTGGGATTGAGGGTATCGACATAAGCCTCATCGTTGAACCAGGCGTTATCGCCGGAGATTTCCCGATAGAGATACCAGGTCTCAAAGCCTTCGGGCACCGGAGCTTCCGCGGAGAGGCGGTGGTACTTGGTCAGATAGCCGTTTTCCAGGCGGATGGCGTATCTGCCAAGGAACTCCCGGTTTCCGCTGCTGATGGCTCTTGCGGAGGAGCCGTCCTCCTCGGCTTTTACCTCTTCATGGAGAGGAAGTTCTTCCGGGGAAAAGACCAGAAAGCGCTGACGGAATGCAGGGTCTTTTGTCACAAGACCGCCTGCGTAGCCGGAGGGCCAGCGGTCCTCGTCATAAAGCCAGGTAATCATGCCAAGCTCATTGCTTTTTTCATGGGAATAATGAACCATCTCCATAAATTCTTTGCCGAGATAGGGAAGGTCCATGCCGGTACGGCTGTGAATATGGGCGCCGCCCATGCCCATCTTTTTTAAAGCGTTTAAGGTACGGTCCACGTCCTCTTTTGACACCTTGCAGTTCCATGCCCAGAAAGGCGTTCCGCGGTATTCGCTGGTCGGGTTCTGAAAGAGTTTGGGATCAAGGGAAGAAGTCTGGTTTTTCTTGTATAACATCACGATACTCCTTTCGTAAAATAGTAGCATTTTTTTGATTATATCATAAAAACTTACAAAAAAATATACACAGGAAGCGAGAAAAGTGTGGTGTTTTTCTAAAAAAAGAGCTATAGTTAAATGAAAAGAAACGAAAAGAGAAAAAGAGTATGAATGCAAAATTACTGGACAGTCAGCTTCGGAAGCTGACGGATGAAGAGATAGAGGCAAGAGACGGAAAAGAGACGGATTACAGCGGCTTTCAGTTCATTGAGGATAGTGGAAAAAATTATTTCCTGATGACGAAGGGCGAAAATATCTATCACCCTTATATCTCGTTTATGCCTCACAAGAGATTTATTCCCGTGAAACCCCATGTGCATGAATGGATTGAATTGGGTTATATGTATTCGGGTTCCTGCATACAGCTGATCAATGGGGAGAAGCAGGTGAAACTGGAAAAAGGGCAGGTGATTTTTCTGGATACGGACTGCATGCATTCCATTGGAAATACCGGGGAAGATGATATCATGATCAATTTTCTGTTTGAAAAAGAATATTTCAATGAACGGTTTTTCAGCCATTTTTCCAAAGAAAATATTCTTTTACAGTTTCTGCTGAATGCGATTTCCGAGAAGAAAATCCATGATAACTTTATCCTGTTTCATTCGGAGAGAAGCACCCGGATTCAACTTTTCATGCAGGAACTGATCATTGAATCATAGGAGGGTACATTCCCCGATGCTTGCATCGTAACTTGCTTAACTAC